>OBJA01000127.1_pt1 | contig 75367 bp, 58 predicted proteins | sample 1519751 | NCBI WGS metagenome assembly OBJA01 (sample SAMEA3881238, study PRJEB22517) | soil metagenome | biome: lake sediment; feature: soda lake sediment; material: sediment, water from around vicinity | place: India | collected 2013-12-23 | depth 3 m | reverse complement strand
ATAGCTGATAGCTGATAGCTGATAGCTGATAGCTGATAGCTGATAGCTGATAGCTCAAAGCTGATAGCTAAAGGCTCAAAGCTTTTTCATACTTTTGCACCAAAATTTTAGCTCTCTTATGAAGCATTTCTACTCTCTGTTTTTACTACTATCAGCTTTTTGTCTTAATTCTTTTGCTCAGGATAATCAAAGCCCCTATAAATTAACTTTTATAGGTTTCCTGAGGGCCGATGCTATCTTGGATTCAAGACAGGCTGTTGAAGCTCGTGAGGGGTTTCTTTTGTTCTATCCCAAACAGCCTCTTTTAGATCCTAATGGCAAGGATATAAATGCTCAACCTTCATTTAATCAGTATGCTATGTGCTCGAGGGTGGGCGCTAAACTTACAGGTTTCGAAGTATTGGGCTCAAAAGCTACCGCCTTTATCGAAGGCGATTTTACAGGTGCATCGAATGCTGAGAATAATAGTATGAGACTTCGGCATGCTTACCTGGCATTGCAATGGACTAAATCGAGATTGCTTGTTGGTCAGTACTGGCATCCGCTCGATCTTCCTGAAATGATTCCTTATGTTCTGGCTCTTAATACTGGTGCTCCCTTTCATTCCTTTAGCCGTCAGCCTCAAATTAGGTTTGAACATATTCTTGGTAAAATAAATTTGATAGCTGTTGCCTCTTCACAACGCGATTACGTAAATAATGGTCCTGCAGGTAATAGCTCGGCTTATCTTCGCAATAGCGTTGTCCCTAATCTTGATTTTTTGGTGATGTATAAAACCGGAAAATCAATTATAGGTGGTGGTATAGATTACAAGCAGCTTAAACCACGACTCGTCACCGATAGCGGGTATGTTAGCAATGAAAAGGTTAATTGTTTTTCGGCTACAGCTTTTTATAAGACAGAGATTAATAATCTGGTAATTAAAACACAGTATACTCTTAACAGAGGACTTAATGATCATTTGATGATGGGAGGATATGGTGTAACCGGTATTGATCAGTTAAATGACCAAAGGAGTTATGCGCCTCTTACTTATCATGCTGTTTGGCTGAATGTTGCATATAATCGTTATGCCTGGCAACCTTCGTTCTTTGCCGGATATACTATCGATAAAACAGATGATGAGAACCTGATTCCTAATCTTATTTATGCACGTGATCCTGAAATAGAATATGTTTACAGACTTTCGCCGATGGTTACTTATGTACGCGATAAGTTTAATTTCTGTTGTGAACTGGAATACACGGTTGCAGCTCGAAATGATAGCGCTAAGCGCCCTTTTGCTGAAAAGAGTAAAGAAACAGGAATGCTAAGGATTAATCTGGCAGCTGTTTATTTCTTTTAGGATTTTACCTCTATTTTTCATATTATTGCTATAAAATTGATGATATGAAAGCTCTACTGTTCCTTTTATCGGCATTATTTATTACTACCCATCTCTCCGGACAGACGGTTGTTTTTCGTGATCTGTCATGGGAACAGGTTAATCTTGAAGCATCGAAAGAGAACAAGTTTATTTTTGTTGATGCTTATACTAAATGGTGTGGTTGGTGCAAGGTTATGGATAAGAAACTTCTTAAAAAAGAGGAGGTATGCAATCTGTTAAATGATAAGTTCATAGCCGTTAAAATAGACTTTGAAGATTCAACCGGACTCACACTTGCAAAGAAATTCAGGGTATGGTCCTTTCCAACTACTCTTGTTTTTAATCCGCAGGGTAAACTTGTAGGTAAGTTTTCAGGCTATACTGAGGATACTAAACGATATATCGACTTTCTATCAGATGCTATATCAAATAAAGATGAGAGAATTTATGATGGTTTTGATTCTCGTGACCTTGATCTGGAATATCCTGAAATTTACTTAAAGTGCTTTGATGTAAATAACAGGGAATGGCCCTCAGACTCTGCAGTTTTGGCTTTTCTTGAAGGAAAAGATCTTTTCTCTGAAATCAATTGGTCGGTCTATGCGCGGTTTATGCCTGTGAAATATGAGGATTTTGTGTTTCAAAATGCTAAAGAATTAAGGTATAGATTTGGTGATGAAGAAGTTAATGATATCATGTTATCAGGCATTGAACGTCATTTACAGGCTGCTATAAAGAGCAATTCGAATGAAGAGCTCGATCAATTAAGCGTCTTATGCAGCTATACATCCAATCCTGAATTAACAAGAGGTCAGGTTTTGACTGAATATCATCTGCAAAAAGCACAATGGGATAAGGCAATTGCGAATCTGGAAGGTGTTATTTTGACAAGTGGTTTTGTAAACGCAATGTATATCAACAATACCTGCTGGAAAATGTATGAAGAGTGCAATGATAAGAGCGTGCTCATAAGAGCAAAAGATTTAATGAAGAAGGTAAATGAAATAAGTAGTCAGTATGACTATACTGATACATACGCGGCTCTGCTTTATAAAACCGGCAATTATAAAGAAGCTTTGGTTCAGATAAACAAAGCGATTGAGTTTGCGAAGTCGGAAGGCATTAGTAATTATTCCTCTAGCACGGATCTCAAAAAGAAAATAGAAGCTCAGATTCCCTGAAACAGGAGGCAATAGTGTTCACATTTGAACATTAATTGACCATTTCTGCAACAGCTATAATGTTGATTATGCATGCAACATTCAGCTTTTCAGCAGAGTATGCTTTGGTATGGTTTATGCTTTTATATCTAAATAATCTTGTAAAAAGCTCTAAACCCTCTTCATTATGTTCAGGATTTACCTCAAAACGACTTTAAGAGTATTCTTAAGAAATAAGGGAAACACTATTATTAATGTAATTGGTCTTTCTCTTGGTATGGCGATTTTTATTATGATAGCGATCTACGTACTGCACTCACTGTCAAATGATTCCTTTCATAAAAACATCAATAGGATTGCACGCATTGAAACTGATGAGTTTGTTGCAATGCCAATGAGAATAAAGCTAATGACAGGTAATGAGATTCCTGAAATAGAGAAACTTGTGAGATTGTCCTATCTTAAAAATGTTGCTTATTTTAGAGTTGAGGGTAAACAGCCTGTAAAGATTACCGACATGTTACTTGCCGATCCCGAAGTGCTTGATGTGTTCACTTTCGAATTGGTGAAAGGGAATAAATTGACCGCTTTAAAAGAGCCTCGTTCATTGATTATATCAGAAACGAATGCAAGGAAACTGTTTGGCAATGAAAATCCAATGGGTCGCACTATTCGCTATAATAACAAATTTGATATGGTGGTTACCGGTGTGATGAAGGATTTGCCTGAACATTCATCTATTTGGGCAGGGATGATCACAAACATTGAATTATTCAATGAGTATTTTCCTACTTATAATTACATGGAAGACTATAATGAATGGAGTCATTACGCATTTGTGCTGTTGCAGGAAAATGCGAATTGGGAGGAGATTACCACAAAACTTAATAAAGTTTTAAACGACCATATACATGCATTAGTCAATGATAACTCATTTATGGTTAATTTTCGCTTAAATCCTATGAAGGAGCTTTATTTTGGGAATCTGGTACAGGCTGATAGTTTTCATCATGGATCCTATCAAATTATAAAGATTTATATATCGGTAGGCTTATTTATACTTTTAATTGCAATTGTGAACTTTATAAACCTTGCAAATGCCACAGCTTTCAAGAGAAGCAGAGAAATAGGATTGCGTAAACTGTCGGGAGCCGGAAGAAGTTCACTGTTGCTACAACTTGTAGGAGAGTCAATTGCTTTAAGCCTGATAGCATTAGTTTTTGCCTTTGTATTATTTAATCTCCTTTATCCTGTTTTCAATGATTTAACAGGTGCTAACATTGAAGCAGGTATGCTCTTCACCCCGGCAGGTGTGATGTGGTCTATATTATTTGCGATATTAACAGGCATATTATCAGGAATTTATCCTGCCATATTCCTTGCCGGATTTAAACCTATACAAGTGCTTAAAGGTACTTTTACCGGAACCAAGAAGGGAGTTTACTCACGGCGTGCTCTGCTAATGGTTCAATTCTTCATCTCGGTATGTTTAATAATAGTAACTTCAGTTATATACAGGCAAGTACGTTATATGCAGAGTATAGATATCGGTATAAGTAAGGACAACATTATCTATTTCCCGATGAATGGATCTATATCAGAGCATTTGAAATCGTTTGAAGCTGCTCTTTATAAAATACCGGGGGTGCAAAAAATAGGAATTACATCCTCAATGCCAGGTTATGCCAATATGAGCATGGGACCTAAAGTAGATGGGATTGACCGGCGTTTTGATGCAATATGCTGCGATGCCGGATTTATTGATATGTTTGATTTAAAGTTTGTTGAAGGACGTAATTTCCTCGAGGATTCTCAAAATGATCTTAATAAGGCTTATGTTGTTAATGAAACTTTTGTGAAGAATTTTGATCTTAAGTCACCGTTAGGTGTATCAGTTAGAGAAGGACGGATTGTAGGTGTGGTAAAAGATTTTAATTATAAACCTGCGAATGTACCTATAGGTCCTTTGGCATTGGCTTACATGCCAAGTATAGCTTCAACAATGAGTGTGAGAGTTGCTCATTCAGATGTTCAAAATGTAATTAATGAGATCGAAAAAACCTACAATACATACGCTCCCGGTTTTCCATTTGAATACAGGTTGTATGATGAGGCATATGACAATCTCTATAAGAAAGAGGAAAGAATGTACAATCTGTTTGGCTATTTCGCTATGATTGCAATTTTAATTGCTTGCCTGGGAATATCCGGTTTAACCATGTATACACTTAAAATGAAAACACGTGAGTTGAGTATACGTAGGGTTTTTGGAGCTCCCAAAGGAAATATTATTTGGTTGATGGTTAAGGATTTCAGTAAATGGTTGTTAATTGCAGGTATAGTGGCATGGCCTTTAGCATATTATATAATGGATGCCTGGCTTGTAAGATTTGCATATAGGATAACACCGGGGGTGTTTGTATTTCTTATAAGCACTGTTGTTGCTCTTATACTATCCTTGTCAGTGGTTGTTTATCATTCGCTGTTAATTTCAAATAAAAATCCTGCAGTGTTACTCAAGGCTGATGTGTCTTAGTGCCATCCCGCCAAATTGAACTATATACAAGTTTTTATGTAGTCATTAAAAGCGAAAATTGAGTCCTGCAAAGAAGTTTCTACCTGGAGCTGCATTAAAATATCGTCCAGCAAATGCATTAATATCATAACCCAGACTATACTTCTGATTGAGGAGGTTATCAACACCAGCGAATAGATTTATAGTAAGCTTATTGTATTTGATTATTCGTGATGCTTTTATGAAAAGTATATGTGAAGATTCGGAAAAGTCGGTGTTAGCATCGTTCAAAGGGATAGTTGATGTGTAACTATAACGAGCCATAATTGTGAAATTAGCGACAATTGTACTTTTCAATACTGTATTGGATGAGATGCGTGGCACTCCTGTAAGTCTGTTGCCACTATATTCAATCGAGTCGAGGATGTATTCAATAAATTTAAAATTATACAGCGAAAAAGAGTTTATGAGTGTCAGGTTATTGATAAAAGCGCTATTCTGCTTGATTAAATTGTAAGATAGCTCCGATTCAATTCCCGGTTGTTTAATACTGCCTGAGTTCACAAAGTATTCATTTGCTGCATCGTTAAGTCGTCTGACTATTGCATTCTTCAATGTATAATTGAACAGCGATACATCCCACCATAATCTCCTGTTTAATAGCATGAACCGCATACCTGTTTCATAATTATACCCTGATTCAGGTTCAAGTTCTGTATTTATAAGATTATCGGAAGAGCGCACTTCATTGAATGTTGGAGGCGAATAACCTCTGCTTAGAGATGAACGCCATGCAACTGTTGAACTGATAAGCCAGGAAAAGACTATACGCGGCATAATACGTGGATTGAAACTCCGGCTTATTGGTTCGGATGCAAGAGGATAAACACCTTCAAACTGATAGCTATTATAATTCAAGCTTGCTGACGCTTCGAGAATAAGTGTGTTTCGGTAATCAAAAGATGCTGATGTAAAGACAAAAAAGTTACTGGCTGTCAGTATGTCAGATTTCTGAATAGTATCTATGGTTCCTCTGTTATTACCGAAATTTGAAACATCTGATTTACTCCGTTGTGCCTCAATACCAAGGATATAATTGATATTCCAATGTTCACTTTCCATATTTATACCTGAGATGTAAGACCGTAAACCAATCGTATTTTCATCACGTTCCTCAAAATTGGTAATAAAACTGTTGTAGAAATCGGTGGTGCTAAAGAATACTGATGTGATATGCCTTAGGTTAGATGAAGGTTTATATGAGTATTGTAATCCCCCGAAGAGTGTGTTGTTGCCTACTCTTGCGTTTTGCTCAACAGCCCCCGGTAAAAAAGCGGTTGATTTGCGTGCATCTTTAGGATTTACTAACCATTGATCTTTAGTTAATCCACCTGGGGTTTGGTAATAAAGATTTGATTTAAAAACAAGGAAGTCAAGCTTGGATGCTGCTTTATTATTGAATGTGTAGGAGTGTTTTAATTGAAAAAGTCTCCTGTACATAGCACTCTGTTCTCTATAGCCATCAGTATGATGAGTTGCCTGGCTTATAGATGTCACATGGTTTTTATATGGTATTTGAAGAGTAAGATACTGGTCAAAGAGGTTGAAACTTCCTAAGTTTATTCTGCCTGAAACATTAACATCATCTGAATAGTTAGAGCCACTATTTAGTCTCATCACTCCTCCGGAGTTAGCACCAAATAAGCTTCCATCAGGACCTTTAAGTACTTCGATACGTTGTATGAGATTTAAGTCAAGAAGATTAAGATACGTATTGCCACCAGCATCTGTAAGAGGGAATTCATCAATATACACTTTAACATTTCTTACACCAAAAGGGGAACGTAGAAGACTACCTCTTATTGAAAGGCGATAACTACCTGGAGATCTTTCTTCCATTCTAACTCCAGCGATCTCATTGATAACTGAAACGGGAGATGACCCTGAATTATAAGATAATTGCGCCGAATCAATAATAGATATTGACGATGGCAGTCGCAGATGAGGCCGGTTATAAAAGAAAGAAGTTATCCTTACAGTTGTAAGCACAATGCTATCAGACTCCTGTCCCGCAACCCGGAAAAAGGAAAGCAGGCAGGGAAAAAGCATGAATATTAACTTTCTTTTCAAGAAACTATAATCACAAAAAAGATTAATTATTCTTTGTGAGCTTTTAAATTATTCTTTATAAGCTTCTAATAATTTAACTGCCTGATCGATCAGGGATGCAGCTTCATCCATCAGCCGCTCTTGCTCACTGCTAACCTCCATTTGAGTGCCACCGGTTGTTTGCCGCTGTTCCAGATTAACCTTGATCTTTATTAATTTCCTGATATGTGTCTTGTAAGGATGATGATCTAAAGGATTTCTAAAATATGCCATAACTTAATTTATTTGGTTTAGCCCTATGTGTGTGCGATACTTTAACAAATAACACATAAGTGCAAAAAAGTATTTTTAAAACCTTAAATTTTATAGCGACACTATTTGGCGTAGATGCATAATATTTTTGCTGTATACTTAAAACATAAGCGATATGAAAGGCAATGTATTAACCCGCACACGTAAACAAAGGAACAGCAAGAATCAAAGCATTTTATCATTTTCAGATGTAAGTATTAGCAAAAAAAGTATGACCATGCTCGAAAAGTTACAAAAGGAACTGGATCTTCAGATTATAGAAATATACTCAACAGCAATAGACTACAGTATAGAACCTGCAAACTAAACCATCGATTTAATGCTTGCATGGAAAATGATTATTTCAGATATTGCAGTAAAAAACTGCAAGTATGTCGAAGCGCGAGTCTATAACACGATATAGCCTGATAATAAAAAAGTTAAGAAAGCATCCTGCTACTTTTGAAGAGATTTCAGATTATCTGGAATTGCAATCGGAACTTGAGGAATATAATTTTAAAATTTCCAAGAGAACCTTTCAACGTGATTTGAACGATATCAGGCAAGTTTACAAAATAGATATTCAGTTTGACAGGAGCAATCAGAGATATTATATATCGGAAGATGAGCATCCTGAGATAAATGAAAGAATATTAGAAGCTTTTGATACTTTTAATGCCTTGAATATGACAGATCGCATTTCGAACGATATTCATTTTGAAAGAAGGAAGCCTAAAGGCACTGAATTTTTGCATGGAGTGTTATATGCAATACGCAACAGGTTAAATTTAAGATTTATGTACTCATCTTTTTGGGATGACCAGATCTCAAAAAGAACAGTCTCACCTTATGCAGTGAAGGAGTTTAAGAACAGATGGTACATTGTTGGCAGTGATTTAAAAGATAATAAGATCAAAACTTTTGGATTAGATAGAGTTGATGAATTTGAAATTGCAAAGCAAAAGTTTGTTTTCCCGGAAGAGTTCAATGTTAACGAACTTTACAAGAACTGTTTCGGCATAATTAGTCCAAATGCTCCAGAGCCTCACGCAATAGAACTTTGGTTTAATCCAATACAAGGCAAGTATATTAAGTCAATGCCTCTGCATGAATCACAGAAGATAATCAGCGATAATGAACAGGGGTTAATTATAGAATTGACATTATATCTGACTCATGATTTTCTTATGGAACTGCTTTCGTTTGCCGGCAATGTTAAAGTATTAAAGCCGGAAGAACTCAAAGAGCAAGTCCGTATTGCGCATGAGCAAGGTTATAAAGGATATGATTAATGTTTTAAAATCAGGCATTTGCCTGTTTAGCAGCTTTCTTAATACTTTGAGCCAATGGCCTGAAACTTACGATAGCTTTCTTCTCGTCAGCAATCTCTATTTCATCAATTACAGACTGGTCGGAAGCCAGATTATTTTTAAACCGTACATAATGTTTCTCACGGTTTAGCTCGGGATGTTCATCTGCGAATTGCTTGGCAATACGCATCAGACTTTTGGCTTTTGTTTCGAGTGAAGAGGTCTCGCAGAGCCAATTGTTAAAGTTCCAATACCCCGCCTCATTAATATTTCCATCCGGTGATAAAATAGTACCGTCTTTCGTGAAGGCGTCGAGTTGTTGATGTAAAGAAATGTTGAATGACATGGCAGATGGTGGTTTTAGAATAAGACAAAAATCCACCATAAAAGTTCTCTTACTAGTGAAAAAAAACAAAAAAAAATGAGGTCATCACATTAATGACAACCTCAACTATTTTAGTCGGCTAATGTTAAGAATGCCGAAGTTATTTAGCCTTTTTTAGGCCTCTTAACATCATAAACTAATTCTGCACGTTTTTTGTCGACTTCCCTTTTGATTTTTTGCCTCTTTGATAGGTATGAGGCAACAATTTCCCTTGTTTCGTCAGTTAAGACGATTTGTGATTTTTCTTGTGACATTTTTCCCGGTTTTGATGTTACAAAATTAATATAAAAATATCAAGTCAGAAAGAACTATAGATTTATTATCACAAAAATATACCTTTTTCAAACATCTGCGACATATTTCGACATTAACTGGTGCTATCTTGCAACAAAAAAAACAAATGGAAACTCTATCATTAATGTTCGGAATCATCATAGGCCTTTCAGTAGGCATTACAGCTTTTCTTATTACAGCTACGAATTTAAAGAGAGCAAAAAAAGATATCAGTCTGCTTAATGCTGATTTAAAGGTGGTTAATGAGCGATGCTCAGATTATAAAGCAGAATTGGCTGCATCTAAAATGGAAGCAAGTTCTTTGAGAGATGAACTAAACAGGATTGGCTCAACTATGCATGCTGAATTCGAAAGTATTGCAGGTAAAATATTTGAAACCAAAGCTCAAAAGCTTACCGATTTGAATAGAAGCAATATTAAAGACATACTTGATCCACTTGGCCAACGGTTAGAAGATTTCAAAAAAGCCGTCTATGAGACCTATGACAAAGAATCGAAAGAGCGCTTTTCACTGGGCGAACGTGTTAAGGAACTCGCACAATTAAACAGACAGATTAGTGAAGAGGCCAACAATTTGACGAAAGCCTTAAAAGGGGATGCTAAAACTCAGGGAGGATGGGGAGAACTAATCCTGGAAAGTATTTTAGAAAAGTCAGGATTAAGAAAGAATGAAGAGTATTTTCTTCAACACACACTAACTGACATTGACGATAATCCGCTCAGATCAGATAGGGAGAATAAAAAAATGAGACCTGATGCTGTGATAAAGTATCCCGACAATAGAAGTGTAATTATCGATTCGAAAGTTTCACTTAATGCTTTTAGCCGCTATGTAGATGCTCAAGACCCCGTAGTACAAAAAGCAGAACTTGCTGCCCATGTGGCAGCAGTAAAAGCCAGAATTATGGAGTTAAGTACTAAAGGGTATGATGATTATGATAAATCGCTCGATTTTGTTATGATGTTTATTCCAAGTGAACCAGCATATATAGCAGCACAGAAGGGTGATCCTGATCTTTGGAATTTTGCCTATGAAAAGAGAATTCTCCTTATTAATCCAACTAATCTGATCGTCTCCCTAAAGTTAATTGTAGATCTCTGGAAGAGAGAATACCAAAATAGAAATGCACAGGATATAGCTGACAGGGGTGCTAAACTATATGATAAACTGGCTGGTTTCGTATCAAGCCTCGAAGACGTAGGTAATGCTTTGGATAAATCGAAAGAGGCATATGATAGAGCGCATAAGCAACTTTGTACAGGAAATGACAATCTCATCCATCAATCTGAAAAACTGAGGAAGTTGGGTCTTAAAACAAAGAAAACGATTTCTGAAAAATATCTGAGAATAGCAGCAGATGATACTGAATAGAGTAGTGTAATGGCTCATGACGCAGAACAAAATATACGTTTATCGGCTGTTGAATTAGACTGATGCATGAACATTTGTAGAAAGATATCAGGGTTATCGATTAAAAGATGTAACAACCTGCTGTTATTCTGTAATATATGTATAAGTGCAATCTATTTTCTTTGTACGACGGTATTTAAACATAAATAATTCATACCGTGAGCAAGATATGGCAGTTATAAAGAAAGATTCTGACGATAATTCCCTATTTACTGACTTACTAAAGAAAGGGACTAAGAAGAAATTCTATACATCTGTGAAGCCCATGCTCGCAACATTAGTCGACAAGCCATTCGACCTTGAGGGATGGTCGTATGAAGTTAAATGGGATGGCTACAGAGCAGTCGCTTTTATAAATAAGGATGTTGTTGAACTGAAATCCAGAAATGATAAGTCGTTCAACGAAAAATTCTATCCGGTTTATGATGCTATTAAAAAATGGAAAGTCAATGCCATAGTTGATGGTGAGATAGTTGTAGTTAACAAAGAGGGTATATCTGATTTTGGAGCACTTCAGAACTGGAGAAGTGAAGCTGATGGAATGTTGCTTTTTTATCTGTTTGATATCCTCTGGTTTAACGGTGTTGATATCACAAATCTTGAACTAACAGAAAGAAGAGAAATATTAATGAGCATTATACCCGATAGCACAATAATCAGGATAAGTGCTGATTTTGATACATCGGGTGTTGAATTTCTTGCAACAGCTAGAAAGATGGGTTTGGAAGGCATAATGGCAAAGAAGAAATCAAGTACCTATCAGACTGGTTTGAGAACTAAAGACTGGTTAAAGATCAAAGCTAATAAGCGGCAGGAAGTAGTAATAGGAGGATATACGAACAATGAAGGTAGCGATAGACTGTTCTCTTCCTTACTAGTGGGTGTTTATGATAACGAAAAGTTCATTTATACAGGGAAAGTGGGTACTGGATGGGGTGTGAAGTTGCAAAAAGAGATGCTAGAAAAGTTTAAACCGCTGATAGTTGAAAATTCACATTTTTATCAAAAGCCCGATGTTAATAAACCTAGTAGGTTCCGTCCTGCTCCACCCAATGCCCGGGTTACATGGCTTAAGCCTGAGCTTGTATGTGAAGTGAGTTTTACAGAATTGACTACCGATGGAATTATGCGTCATCCCTCATTTGAAGGGATGCGCCTCGATAAAATGCCTAAAGATATAGCACTTGAGAAAGAAGAGCCTATTGGAAACGTAGTTGAGAAAAGTATTACAAAGAAAGTTAAGAATACGAAGAAGCCTGATGATCTAAAGGAGATGATGATCAGCGAAATAAAGCCAGATGCATTAAACCCTATAGTGCAGGTTGAAGAGCAAGGCCGATTAACTTTATTGAATCCTGTTGATAAAACACAGGTTCGAAAAATTGGTAAGAGAGAACTTAAATTCACAAACCTTAATAAGTTCTATTGGCCTAAGGAGAAGGTTACTAAGCGTGATATGATAAACTACTATTACCGTTTAGCCCCGATCATTCTGCCGTATTTAATTGATCGTCCTATGACTCTTAAGAGATATCCCGATGGTATTGATGGTTTCAATTTTTATCAGAAGAATATAACCGGGAAAGTTCCTGCTTGGGTAAAGAAATACAAGTACTATAGTGAAACAGATGTTGAAGAGAAGAATTATATGCTTGTAAATGATGAGGAAACATTGCTACTGATGGCTAATCTTGGCAGTATTGAGCTACACCCATGGAGCAGTACTGCAAAAAAACCTGATAATCCTACATGGTGCATTATTGATCTAGATCCTGCACAAACTTCTTTTGAGCAGGTTATTACTGCAGCACAGGTTACAAAACAGATACTTGATGAGTTAGGCATAGAATCATTCTGTAAAACCAGCGGATCGTCGGGGATGCACATTTACATACCTTTCAACAATAAGTACACATACGAAGAGAGCAAAGAGTTTGCAAGAATAATTGCTACACTTGTTCATAATGAAATCCCCGAATTCACCTCAATAGAGCGACTTACAACCAAAAGACATGGTAAAATGTATGTCGATTTTCTACAAAATCGACCACATGCAACAGTTGCAGCACCGTATTCTTTAAGACCCAAAAGCGGTGCTCCAATATCAATGCCATTGAAATGGGAAGAAGTGAAAACTGGTTTAAAAATCACTGACTTCAACATTCACAATGCATTTGACCGGATTGATGAATACGGTGATCTATTTATAGGGGTTTTAGGCAAAGGAATTGACCTGAAGAAGATCCTTGCGAAAATAAAAAAGATGAGCAGTTAGGAAAAACTTTCCATTTTTACCAAATGCATACCGCATATCGGGCACTCACCGGGTCTGTCATAGGTCTTTTCACCTTCACATTTCATTGGACAATAATAACGAGAAGCTGAGTTATCGTTTCTATCAGGATGTTGCTTAATTTGAGTTTCATCACCAGAGCTCATATCAGTGCCGGTCATATCATCGTCAATTGGTATTGGTGAAGGTTCTGTAGGTAATAAAGGAGGTGTATTTTTGTCATCCTCAGGAGTGTAGGGGGTGTGCTTGTTGTCTTCCATAACGTTGTTATTTTTTAAACTTAACAACTCGCAGCACCAAATGTTAGTAGTTGGTTAATTGAGATTCGTCTTTATCTCACCCAACTTAAGCTTGTCAGCATCAATACCAAAATTAACTAAAATGGCCTGCACTACCTTTATATACCAGTGGTTGGAATGAATGAGCGGATTAAGGAAAATACTATCAATGAAATCGTTAAGATTATCGCCGAGTTCAAGCTTGAGACCTAAAGGGAAATCCTTATTATTATCAGGGAGAATAACTGCCATGCGGTACTCCTCTTCGAATTTATAAGCTTTATGTTTAAGAAGAATATTTCTAAATTTCAGCCACTTCTCATTAGAGATGTTGTTATTTATAAGCTTGCACATCTCTTCAGCATCATCATCAACATATATCACAGTGCTGTTAAGAACTTCGGCGCCCAATTCCTTTAAGTATTCCTTATTGAGTTCCTCAATTGCTTCTATCTTATCCTTTTTAACCCGTATTGCTATGCCCTCATCGGTTATGCCATATAGTTTCCACATGGCAATACTCAGATAATCGCTCGAGAACCATGAACTTATATAGGACCTTTTCTTTAAAGAACTAACTTCGTTCAAAACATTAGTTTCGTTTGCATCATTCTTATCTTCAGGCAAATACTCGTTCTCATTTTGATTCATAGATTTTAAGTTAGTCTGGGCAAGCATAATAGCTTTATCGGCCGACTTAACCAGATGAGCAAACCACTCACCTTCAGTTTTATCCTCAAATCTATCGATTCTACTCAGGTGTAATGATTTTGAATCGAGTAATTCAATGAATTTTCCCAAGGATATATATCGCATTATGTACTCTGATTCTGACATAGAAAAAGTGTTATTGATAGGAAAAACAATTGAAACTGAAAGATTGCTTTCGGGTCATGTATGAGTTGAATGTTTAATTTTTAAAGGTTTAAAATGATGTAAAAGATTAGCAAAATTCTGAAACACAAATATTTAGAACTTTGCTGATCTTTGCAAAATGACTAACATTATAAAAAACAACAACTAAAAATTGGAATCATGACAGAGATAAAAATTGAGAAGAGAAAACCAGTATGGCCTTGGGTTTTGGCAGGGATTTTAGTTCTTGCTATAGTAGGTTATTTCATAATGGCTGATGATGATAATTCTAGAGACAGATGGGATAACAACAGAACAGAGACCGGCGCATACAATGATAACACTACCAATCGTGAAGGCGATTGGAATGATGGAAATGATCGAGCTGACAACATGAATAACAGGTCTGGTGATCGTGATAATAAGATTTTCGATAACAATAATAATAACAGAACGGATGCACGCACACCAGCTGTAGCTAACTATGTTAATTATGTAAAAAATGACCTCGATCGAAATGATCTGAACAATCAGACAATATCTCAAGCATTCAGGCAGCTATCAGAAGCTACAAGTGCTGTAGCCTCTAAAACAGGATATAACGCTAACAAAAGCCTGGATAATATTAAACAGGATATTAATAATCTTGGTAATGAGTCACTTGACAGAGCTCGTGCTGCAAATATCCGTAAAACTGCTGATATGGTGACCAATGAACTTGTAAAGATACAGCAAAATCATTTCCCAAGATTGGAAGGTGAAGCAGAGAATCTTGCAGGAGCATCTTCATCTATTAAACCTGATGAATTAGCTCAGGATCAGAGAGGTAATATAAAAGATTTCCTAACTGAAGCAGCTGATTTATTAGAAAAGATGGATTCTGATGACGAAAGAAACAGATAATATTAATAACTAAAAAACTTAAATTATGGCTGACGATAATAGAGTTCTCTATTATATAGACGAACTATCGGGTTACAAAGTTGATTCCGATTATAGTGATGTAAGAGGATGGAAGGTTGTCGATTCCGATAACCGCACAATCGGTGAAGTGGATAACCTACTTGTTAATAAGAATACCGAACGTGTTGTATATCTAGACGTAGAGGTAGATGACTCTTTAGCGTCGCTCCGCAGAAGTACTGATGTGCCGGCAAATGAAGGGACTCATGGATTTATTAACAAAGATGGTGAAAACCACCTTATTATACCAATTGGGAAAGTAACACTTGATGAAGATAATAAGAAAGTGTATACTGGCGATATTGACCATGAGCGTTTCATGCGCACTCAATGGATACCTAAAGGATCGAGAATCACCAGGGATTATGAGCGTAGTGTATTTAAGAACTATTTCCCTGATGGTACTTATGATGATAATGATGATGATAATAGCTTCTATAACAGAAGTGAATTCGGAATGGGTAGACCATTTGGAAGTGGAAGACCATAATTTTAAAAACTATGGTTTCTTTTAAAAACTAAAATTATACGGGCGAAACAGTTTCAATTGTTTCGCCCGTATTCATTCAGTAAAAGCCTGTTGAAAAAAAAGGCACCTTGTAAGTGCCTTCGCAAATGTGTGTAATTACCCGTATAAGTTATATTTGTATTCAAGTATTCGGCGTCCTCTCTCTAAAATTTCAATACTTTTAGCATCAGCTTCAGCATCAGAACTCTCTGTTGGTTTTATAACTTCGTTCTTTACTTCTTTAGCCGGTGATATAATATCTTTCTTTACTATAACGCAAGGCGCACTAATGGTCATGGTTGTTGTTAGGAGTACAAGTGAAAAGGTGAGGATAGTTTTCATTGTTTCAGTATTGATTGTGAACTTGAAATTATCTTTTACCTCCTATTAGTGAAAATAATGCCAAATTACCCAGGTAATCTGAATACCAGGCTTATATGATGCCCAATATTCCTTTAAGCCAATGGTATCAATACTTATAGAAAAATTGTAAATGTATCTTAACCCATATAGTCGATTCGTTTTATAGGGAATAAGAGGGAAACAATTCGCAAAACGAGGAAAGTTTCTACACTTCTACGGGACATGTTTTCCCAAATAGAGTCTTTCTCAGGTTAACTTGTCTTGCTTCTTGACATAAAGTTCATTAACCATTACCATGATAATGAGAACGATAGGTGTAGCCATTATAATACCTAGATACCCGGTTATTGAACCAATAACTAACTGACCAATAATAATAAGAGCCGGAGGGATCTTTACTAACTTCTTCTGCACAGTTGGCGTTATTATGCTACTCTCAAGAAATTGAATAAGAATATATACCCCTATTATTATAAGCGCTGTTGTCTGACTTATTGTAAGACCAATCAAAGCTGCCGGGATCATCGCAATAACAGGCCCAAAGTTTGGAATGAAGTTTAAAATTCCTGCAATTACAGCTAACCCAAAAGCCATAGGGACATCAAGTATAACCAAGGCAATTCCTGTTAGAATGGAAACAGCAAACATTGCAATTAACATTCCTTTAAACCACATCTTAAGGCTATCAGCGAGTTTATCAAGTAATTGATTGCCTTCATCTTTATGTTTAGGTGGAATAAGAGCAACTATACCACTACGGTACAATGAAGGATCGGCTATAAAAAAGATGGTGAGAAAAAAGATGATATAAATGTCGCCAAGGACTCCAAAGGTGGAGTTAAAGAATCGTCCAATACTCTGCATATACTTCTCCTGGTTATCGCCCGATACTTCTTCAATTAATCTTTGTCCCCAGGTATATTGATTAAGTTTTTCTTTAGTCTGTTCAATTAAAGTTGGCAACTCATCTTGTAATGATGCTACCTGTTCCTGAACCCTGCTACCAATCAAATAGCCAATACCAACGACTATAATTACTGTAGTAAGGATTGAGAATAACATCGCCCATTTGTGCGATACATTGATAAACTTTTTGAAGATATTTGCTAAACCCTGAAAGTATAGTGAAATAATTGTGGCCGATAAGATCATAAGAAGAACACTAAAAGTTTCTCTTAGGACCAGGATGATAATTACAAAAAGTGCTACGAATCCTATTTTTCTGACAAAGCTCATAATTAAGCCAACGCTATAACTACTTCAATGTTCAAATTCATGCAACTAATTAGTTTAAGCTTCATAATTTATTAACACTTTGCCGGATATACTCAATTGGCCTTTGTTTCATTTATGAATCGTCACTTTAAATAATTCGGGTAATAATTATCTTATCTCTACGATGTCAACTACTTGTAATGCCCACAGAAGAGTTACACTATCATAAAGTACATTGTTTAGTATCGCAATGATAAACCTTAAACCCCATAGGTTTTAGCTTATAACAGATAGACTATAATAAGCTTAATAATAAAAGCATGCATTAAAAGTAAAAGCAAAATCAAAGCTTCATGACCAACGCATGAACTATAAGCAAAATCACAAATGTACTTTAGTTACAAAGCAAAGGTTAATCCTAAGTTTAAAGTACCATGGCCAATAACTGCACTATTAGAGATTATAATTTTGAAATAATACTATGTATGGTTGAGAGCAGTTTAAATTAGTTCTTTATTATCTTTCGTGAAGTGCTTCTTTCACCATTACTTAACTTAATAAGGTACAGCCCCTGATGATACTTTTCTGTATTAATTACAGTGCTACTCAATATTAGTCCGTAATCAATCAACACACCTGTAGATGTATAGATCTCATAATTAATGTCAGCTGTTTTACCTGTGTATTCTATAATCAATTCAGAATTAAAAGGATTAGGATAAATCTTAACATCATTTAAAAATGAATAACTACCGGTAGAAGAAACGATAACTGTCAAAACATTTGATTTTTCTGATTCACACTCATTTAATGTTACAATGGTATAATAATCGCCATCCCATAAAACTTCGTAAATTTGGTCAGTAGCATCTTCAATTATACCGTTATGATCATACCATTGGTTTCCTGCATCGGAACTTGACGTTAAGTATCTTCCTGATTGAGTCACCACAGGTGTTTCAGGAATCGGCTTAACCACAACCTGTAAAGCAGAGGATATGCCAGTACCACAATTATTGACACCTTCAACTGTAACAAGTCCTGTAAGTGCATTCTGATTGAATGCGAGTTCAATCATGTTAGTCTGACTGTTGCCGGTTACTCCTTCGGGCATTGCCCAATTATAATACTCTGCACCCGGTATTTCAGTAATTGAGTATTGTACACCTGTCTCACCTGCGCACACCTCTTCATTACCTGATATAGTTCCTGCTGCTTCTGGCACCGAATTTACAGTAACCTGAAACGCTGAAGCCACACCATTACCAGCCTCATTCACTCCATAAACGCTGATTTCGCCCGACAAAGCGTTCATGCCGAAATCAACTAGTATAGTGTTTGTATTACTAACACCATTTGCTCCTACTGGTAATGTCCAAACGTAAGAAACAGCGTTGGGTATTTCAGCTATTGTATATTCAATACCAGTGTCGCCTTTACAAACTACTGATATCCCTGAAATTGGACCGGCAGGACCCGGAGGTGTAGCAGGTTGAATAAGTGGTGATTCCCATAATCCTCTTCCAAATGTTCCTGCTCTCAATATATCCTGTGTAACAGAAGTGCCATAATAAATCTCAAGTTCTGTGATCCAAATAGCTGCCGGAAGTCCATCGGAATATTGTATCCATTGCTGATTATTAGCATCTCTGTAAAACACACCTATGTCGGTGCCCAGATATAATCCTTCATTACTGTTTTTATAGTATACAATTGAGTGCATTTGGACATTAGGAAGATTTCCCGTGATATTTGACCAGGTTTGGCCTTTGTTTGATGATTTAAACACCTGATTCTGCATCACTATATATACGATATTTTCATCTGCAGGACTTGTTTCAATTGCAGTTATGTAATTGCTATTGGGTAACTGGTTAGTTAAATTTGACCATGTCACAGATGATGCTTTTACATTATCACTTCTGTAGAGTTTGTTTCCATCAGAAGCATATAGAATATTAGTGTTTACACGCGACTGCGCCATCTCATCAAAACTACTTGTATTGATATTAGAGATTTTAGTCCATGTGACACTACCCGAATAATTTGCCTTAATGTTTGTGCTTCTCCAAATATTATTGTAGCCAATAAACATGACGTTTCCATCATTATGATCAATCACGAAAGGAGTGACCCAGGCACCACTTTCAGTTATTCCATTAACTCCATTACCAGCTATCTGACCATCATCTTCATTATTATAGTGTCTGTAAACATCACCGTAATAGATGGTCGAATAGCTATAATTATTGTCGAAAGGATCATAAGCGCATTGCATTCCATCACCGCCGTTTACATTAACCCAGCTATTTCCTATAAAGGTAGAGGTTCCATTATCCTGATAACCATTTATAACTGCATCTTTAACTGTTGCACTTTGTCCTATTTTGTATGCTTGACTAATAACCAATCCATTGCTTATTTCATTCCAGGTAGTGCCTCCGTTGCTTGTCCAGTATACTCCACCATCATTTCCTGCATATAGTCTATTGTTCAGAGGGTTATATTCAAGAACATGAAGATCGGCATGTACAGCAGGAACTCCACAATCACCCCACCAATGCGAGTTGATTGTCCATGTTTGACCTCCGTTAACAGATTTAAAGCAGTTTACACCCCCTGCATATATGATATCAGCATTAACAGGATCACATGCAATATCTAAATCATACCAGGCTTGACCACCAGATCCGCCATAGCATCCCCAACTCATGATATTGGGAGAAGTAGATCGGACGCTAAAGGTAACCCCGCTATCTAATGATCTATATAGACCGCTGAATTCGTTACTTCCGGTAAGAATAAAGTAAACTACCTCAGGGTTTGCCTGAGAAACAGCTATTGCTCCGCGATTTGCAGAGGGTAAGCCCGAAGTAATCAAGGCAAATGAAGAGCCATTATTAATTGAACGGTAAAAACTTCCTGAAGCAGTAGCATATACTATATTGGGATCGCCAGGTTTAAAGACTACATCCTTAAAGTTTCCGCTTCTAACCTGATTCCAGGTTAATCCGCCATTGATTGTCCTGAAAAGGCCATCGCTAGTAGCAGCAATTAACATTGCCGGATTTGTAGGGTGCATGATTAGTTTGCCTACAGTTGAGTACTCCATGCCTGAGTTTACAGGTTGAAAAGTTAAGCCACCGTCGGTACTCTTCCATACACCAACACCCGGAGCGTCTCCATGATCCCTGTCGCCGGTTCCTATATATATAATAAGAGGATTGGTATAGTCAACTGCAATTGATGAAATGCCAAGTGAAGGCAAGCCGTCGGTATGAGTAGTCCACGTTACTCCATTGTTTTCAGTAACCCATAAACCACCGGATGGTGCGCCAGCATAAACAACATTAGCATTTGTTGGGTGGAAAGCGATAGCATTCACCCTGCCCAATCCACGGTATCCATTATAACCTGATGGCACAGTTGACGGTCCTAGTGAACTCCAGTTGCCATTACTTAATGATCCCGTAGCAGAATGTATATTACTTGTTCCTGAGCTTATCTCATTCAGTACCTTTATATTACGATTTAATGGTGGTCTTGTACCGTCGGAAGCAACTTTTCGTTCCATCCAGTATTCCCATCTTTTAAAAAGCTTGTAGCCACTACCTTTAGTAACTTCCCGATCTTCCCAGTATTCATAGAAGGCTTTCTGTGTTTCAAAGAAATTAACATTATTGTCTTGCATCATGTCAATCCAGTAGGGATACGACTTATAATCAACTGAAGTGGTCTGGCCACTTGTTGTGCTGAACCATGATAAGGCAGCACTAAATAGAACGATACGTAAAAAGAACTTCATGTTTTAATTTTTTATTACCCAGCGATGGAACAAATATACTTAATTGATAGATTTAACCATTAATCTTTAAAAATGATTACGAATAAATAAAACATACGTTACCCAATCAGCCTCTTCAACTTACAGGAAAGACCATACAGGCTTATTATTATAGAATGTCTTGCTCCACTTTGATGCATATTTAACAAACCTGAATTGGTTGAGATAATTTATGCTTCAGAAACAGCCTTTTTAAGCGTATTTATGATCTAAAAACCACACTCTTACCGGGGAAACATTCCCCGTTACGAGGTAAGATTACTGGGGAAACAGCCTTTTTTTGTAAAATTAATTTTTTGGCACAAGGCTTTACTTGAATTCCAAAAGCCTTGCTATTAAAGGGTTTTAGAAGGATGAGATAAATAATTTTCTAAGATTTTTTGCTGCTGGCACTATTATTCATAATTGCTTGTGAATCAAAGTTATAAACTTGTAAACTTAAATAACATGATCACAAGCGACACTAACAACAGCGAAAGACATTTAGAAATACCAACACAAACCGAATTTAAAGTAAGCAGATCATTCATTGTTATAACAATCTTATTATTAGTATTCTACTCTTCATTAATCTTTGGTGCAACAATTTATATTGATCCTACTAATACCTCTTCAAATCAGAACGGATCTATTACTAATCCATATAATTCATGGACTAAGTTCACCATTCAAAGCGGTAATATTTATTTACAGAAAGCCGGCACCAATTTTAATACATCAACAGGAATATCTATTAATGGTAAAACCAACGTAACATTAGGAATGTATGGAACAGGAAGTAAGCCAAAAATTACTTCAACAGGCTCAGGTAATCACATCATTAATGTGTCAAACTCAAGCAACATTATTGTAAAAGACTTAGAAATTTCATCAACAGGAACATGGGTTTCTGGAGTAATCATTCAGGGAACGGCTGCAAACAACCAGATAGATAATTGTATAATTCGCAAAACTGAATGGGGAATCAGGATAATAACAACTTCAGGTGGCAATAAAGTATTAAGAACTACAGTAAATGACATCAAGGATGATGGTATTTATGTAAAAGATGTAGCGAACATTGAAATTGGATTCTGTACAATCTATGATATCAACAAGAAGTATCTTGTTAACACTAACGAAAGCTACTCAGCAGGCGACGGTATACAACTTGCTTCAACCAACAACATGTATTTCAACATCCATGATAACATCATCGACCACTCATCAATGGGTAATAAGTTCTGCATCATTGCTTGGGGTAACAATTACAGTGGTATAATTGAAAGAAACACCATTATTGGAGCAGGCAATAAGAACAATAGTGGTATCTACCTTTCACCCACAACCAAGACAGTAACTGTTCGATACAACAACATCAAGGATGGTAATTACGGTATTTACTCCTATGCACGGGTAGATGCTTATTATAACATCTTCTCTAATAATAAGAATGGTGTTCATACTATGGCTGGATACACATTCAATGGGCGCAATAACGTATTCTATAACAACACAGTATCAGGCGTATCTTCAGCTTCAAGCACAACAGTTACATTGAGAAATAATATCTTCAATATTTCTGGTACTACATCAAAAGCTATTAAGACTAGTGGAAGTGTATCATCAAATAATAACGTATTCAATACTCAGCGTTCAGGATTCATAAACAGCTACTCCACCTTAACAGCATGGAGAACTGCAACAGGAAATGATCAAAGCTCAGTAGTAGGTAATCCCGCGTTTGTAAATCCTTCAGCTCAAAATTTCCAAATTGGCTCAGCATCAGTAGCAATAAATAGAGGTGCTAATGTAAGCCTGGTTAAAGATTATTACGGTGGTTCGGTTCCGGTTAACGGAAACCCTGATGCAGGTGTTTATGAATATCGTTTAACAAAATCTGGTGAAGTTTTAGCAGAAGCCGATTCACTCAACAGTGAAGCTGTAAAAGAGATGGTTCTTTATCCGAACCCTTCAATTGATGGTAAGTTTGCAATCAAGTTAGGCAAATTATATGAAAAGACTGAAATGGAAGTATTTGACATGGCAGGCAGGTTAGTTAAGAAGGTTACAGTTACAATGACTGCCGAAGGTACACTTGACATGGCTACTTACCCTGATGGTGGTTATTTGATCAGAGTTGATACCGGTGATCAGAAGAAAACATTAAAAGCAATTAAGAATACACTTTAAGACACTAAGAAGGACGGAGAAGAGAGGGAAAGTTATTTAAGAGTTGATTTTTGTGGTTAAAAATCAGATTTGGATTAATTTAAGTTGATTAGTGATTAGGTGGAAACATGGGCTGTCTTATAACAAGACGGCCTTGTTTTTTTTAGTTAATTCAAGGTGTAGAATATAGTGGATTTGAAACACATTAATTATTAGTTTACCTGATACTCAGCCACGTTTGGCAAAATTCTTTTTAGGAAAACATAATTCGCAAAATTTTTTAACACAGTTGTTTTCATGATGCAAATAAATTTTGCTGAATATTATTTTATTTCATTAATTAGCATCAAGTTAAACATGTAATCACTGTGGCCGTAATAAGCCCATTAAACAACTAATTATGAGAACAATAAGTAAACAAGTCCTTGTTTTATTAATCTTAATAACTTCTGTGACCTTTGTAAAAGCACAAGTCTATGATGGAAGTTATGATAAAAAGATAATGGTAGGTTATATGAATGTCGGTGGGTTGTCGGGTGGAGAGCTAAGATTTGAAAATGGTTTATCGGACCTTATATCAGTAGGTGTTTCTATACAAATGGCTGCTATTAAAACTGACAATACTGATGAATTTGATAAAGCATTTTCCTTTTTAAGCAAAGTAGATCTTGGCTCTTACATGAACTTTCACTTATTTCAATCATTGGCTGAACAAAAAAATATTGATCTCTTTTTAGGCGGTTTTGTGTCTTTTAAATCGTATGGACTTCAAGGAGGAGTCAAGTACAATTTTAATGAGACAATAGGTGTTTATGGTAACTATTCTCATAGCCTTGGAGCTTTAATCTTTCCGGTTGATGATCCTGATTTTTTAAATGTATTTGCCAATCAGCCATTAGTAAGTGTTGGAATTACATTTAATATTTATTAGAATTTTAGTAAAACTATTATGCACATGCTAAGAAAACAACTTTATGCAGGCCTATTAGCTTTGGCACTGATTGCATTATTTCAGATGCAGACTATCAAACTATCGGCTCAGGTAATTCACCAGGTTAAGTTTACTGAGAATAAAGCATACGATGGATATAATTCGATAATTTCACTAAATGAAAAAGGATTGTTATACTTTGCTTTCTGCGATAAAACCAAAAAAGTAAGAATCGATCATTATTCTCCTGAATTATCGAAAATAAAATCAGAAGAATTGCTTGCCGACAAAGGCTTGTGGAGGAAAGCATATGTTGTCAGAGGCGATTCATGCTATACCTTTCTTGTAAATAGTACCAATTTTGTACTAATAACTACTGACTTAACCAGCAGAACAAGTAAGAAAGTTATGGGTGCTTTACCGAGGAGATCATCAGTCCAGTATTTTGTGTTGCTGGGTGAATATGCATATTTAACAACCTTAGGTAAGAAACCTTCACTGTTTCAGATGGACTTGAAAAGCGGTAGGTTGAAAGAGTTGTCATATAATATAAATCATGTTTCACAAGATAGAATCAGTTTCCAGGAATTATGTACTGTTGGCAATGAAGTATACTTTTTTGTAAATATTATGAACAGTCAGAGTGATAATGACATCATGCTCGTAAAGATTGATATGAAAGGTAAGCTTCAAATAATAAGGGATATTTCGTCAGACTTACGGGAAAAGATTATCCATGTGAAAACTCAAAAAGTTGGTGATAAGGTAGTTCTTTGCGGTACCTTTTCTAAAACAAAATCAAATTTTTCTCAGGGAATTTTCTTTGCAAATTTAGAGAACAACAAAATAACTAATTGTGAATTCTACAATTATACCGATCTCCCAAGTTTCTCATTAGGGTACACTGATAAGCAACAACGAGTTATAAACAGAAAGAAGGAGAACTTTGATAATCGCAATACAGAATTAATGGTAAATACTTTTACCTTATTAAACTCGCCCAAAAAAGCAAAGAATGGATACTTTATCCACTCTGAATTCTATTCCCCACTATATGATAATATGAGTAATGGTATCTACACTACGCATGCCGTTGTAGCAAAATTTGATGAGAATGGGAAATTTCTTTGGGATACAGGATTAGCTGTTAATGAGCTTAATATGAGTGCAATGTTCATGGTAGCAGCTTCTGAAAGTGACAAAGAGAATTTGACTATTGCAGTGGTTAAGAAAGGTAAGATCATTTATAGTACAATTGATAGAAATGGAGTAGTAATAAATACGATAGAGATACTGTTGAAAAAAATCAGACGAAAAGAACAAATACCTTTATTATGCCTTCTCAAAATGGGCACATCATCGCCTTTGAACAAATAGCTTTAAAAGGTGATATGGGCATAACTACCTTTATCAGCGAAATTGATATTGACCAGCTTTAAACCTAATTAATTAGAAGATTTACACACCAAAAAAAAACAACCAACACTATGATTAAACATTCACAAATAAAAAAGGCTTGTTTTATAGCCACTGTTGTAGCATTAAGCTTTTTCTTTCATACGAAAGTTGAAAGTCAGGTTATTAAAAGAGCCGAATTCGCTGAACTAAAGCAGTATAATGCCAAGTACAATAACATTGTCAGTCTTGAAGACAAAGGATTGATTTACTATGCCTTTTGCAATAAAGAGACTAAAGTTAGATTGGATCATTATTCACCTGATCTTGTAAAAGTTAAATCAGAAACATTTCAGATTGAAAGGAACATGGGCATACTTTTTTCTACAGTAAGTGGGGATTCATGTTATGTATTCATGAGAGGTGGAAATAAAGATTTTACTATTTTAGTTAGTGATGCAATTACTCATCAAAGTAAAAAGGTCAAAGGCCTATTACCTGCAAGAACCTATATACGCAGTTTTGATGCACTTGGAAGTTTTTGTTATTTTATGGGAAATGTTGGAAATAAAGACGTTCTCTTTCAGATTGATCTAAGCAATGGCCGGGTTAAGGAAGTACCGGTTAAAATTGAAAATTTTCGTTCAGGAGATGTAGTTCCTCAAGATATTCAAATCGTGGGTGATCAGTTGTTCTTATTTTCAAAAGTTTACCATAACAGAACAGATAGTGAAATTTATTTGACCAAGTTTGATAAAAAAGGTAAATTATTATCGACTGCAAATATCAGTAAGGGTATACGCGAGAAGATTGTAAGCTTGAAAGCTGAACTTATAAATGATAGACTAATTATTGGAGGATCATATACAAAAAGCAAAGGAAATTATACTAATGGCGTTTTTCTTGCAAATATTGAAGGAGTTGATATAAAGAACCCTGAGTTTTACAATATAACTGATTTACCAAGTTTTGCATTAGGATACAGCCATAGAGTACAAAAAATGCTTGACAGAAAGAAGAGACGAAGTGAAAATAAGGACAAAGAATTGCTGCTGAAAGCGAGTTCTAAAACTCATCCACCAGTAAAGTCAAAATCAGGATGTTACCTTGTTACTGAGTTTTACACTCCAGTTTATAACAAAAAAGGCCAGATTGTTTCGTTCATGACATCACATGCTGTAGTTATCAAGTTTGATAACAATGGAAAGCTTGTTTGGGATGGCAGTATTAAGATTGACGTTGAGAGTGGTGTTCTTCGCAGGTATGTTAGGGTTTCGGAAGCCGATAACGAAGAACTAACATTGGCAATGGGATATGGAAGTATTATAACCTACCGCACTTTTAGTTCAACAGGCGAAGTTGTAAAAGAGGGTTATGTTGATTTGACAGAGGTTGATGGTGTTAAGGCAAGAAGAACAAGTAGTTTAATTACTCCTTCAGCAAATGGTGACTTTTTCGTATTCGGAGAACAATTACTAAAGAATAAAGGAAAAGTTAGGTTTATTGAGCAGATTTCTGTTAAAAATTAGTAAACCACAAGTCTGCTCTTTCTTTTAGTTAATACAGCGAAGTATTCAACTGATTGGATAACATAAGTCACCCACATAAAGATTCTTCTCTATGTGGGTGATGCCTTTTATGTGCTAAATGCAAATTATATTTTTATAAATTCAACTCTTCTGTTTTTTGCTTTACCTTCAGAAGTTGTGTTTGGAGAAATAGGTTTAGTCTCGCCTAAACCATTAGTTTCAATTCTTGATGCATCTATTCCATAATCAGTAGTAAGCATATTTTTCACTGATGCAGAACGGCGTTTGGACAAATCGAGATTCTTTGCATCGTCTCCATCACTGTCGGTATGACCATCAATTCTAATTCTCACGTCAGGGTTTTCTTTAAGCACATTAGCAATGTCGTTAATAGCCCCTTTTGATTCAGGCTTTATTTTATCAGAATTAACATCAAAATAGATACCATAGCTAATAAGCTTTCCTTCTGTTATTAGTTTGCTTCTGGTATCAGGAGCGGCAGTTGTGAATCGAATGTTACTAACAAGTGGTGTGCCTTCGCCACTCCAAAGTGAAAATCTCAATCTATTGAAGTTTGCAGGGGTATAAATTACGCTTGGCAGGTCAACTACTTTTTGTCCCTTATGATACATTCTAACTCTCGATTTCTGTACCCAAACTATCACATGCTGAGGTTCTTGTAATGATATAGGTGCAAGGGATGTTTCGCCATCAATCATCTTATCTTTTTCATTATGGTAGCCCCTTACCTGCCAGTTATAATTAGTAATTGTAATATGTATACCTGAAGTACCCGGATATAATAAATCGTCGAGGAAGTCATCTTTACTATTATAAAGTGACAGGTAAAAACTTATATTGCCTCCATCATCTACTGGCTGGGCAATAAGATCAAACTCAAAAATAAAATTTTCAGGCAGATTAAGATCTTTCATCAGGTTATATACTTGTCCTTCACCTGTCATATGAAACCAACGGCCAGGTGCAAGATTCACAGTTTTTACTTCACCACTACCTGAACCGGTCCATAAAGCCGGGAAATCTCCAATCGCATCCTGAGAAAAGTCGTCATAAAACAAGACATTATCGCCTGGTACAAAATCATACTGCGTTTTTGTTTCAAGTTTCTGTTTGGATTGGGGAGTGCTGTTTTTTGTTTGTGATGACTGGCTATCCTGATCTTCATTATCACTCTTGGCAGTATTCTTTTCACCCTTTGTCTTCTTCTTAGTGTTCTGATCAAAAGCATCATCTATGCTCTCTTCAGTTTTTTCAACAACTTTCTGCTCTACTTTATTCCTGATAGCGTTCCCAATAACCCCCTGTGCTTTACCAGAAACTGGGATCTGATAAAAAGTGAATGCAAGAACCACTGAAACAATAAGCAATAGTGATTGCTTATTAATACCTGCTTTAATTGAATCCATCTTGATTAATTTTTTGTGTTGAGTTTTAGATGCTTTTTTTTCTTTGGCAAATTTGCTGAAAATTACAGAATTCGCAATACTTTTCCTCGGTTTGTTCAAAATTTATATTAATATTGAGGATTTCTTCAAACAAAAGTTTGAGGTGATCCTCAAATTCATCAAGATTGAGTTCACCATCAAGTTGCATAAAACCCCTGTTTAATGAGCGAAATGATACTATCCCTGATGTAACTTTTTTATCTTGAAACATTGTATCACCTGCAATCAAATACTGGTATAGTGAAAGTTGCAATTGTTTGTCTCTTTTCTCCTCTCTTAGGAAAAGATCACGTGTTTCAGTCATTTTCAGGTTTCCCTTATCAATCTTCCCGGTTTTATAATCAATAAGTCTTACAATGCCATTCTTCGAATCAATCCTGTCAATTTCTCCGTATAGCTTGACACTAACATTATTGACATTCAGTAATCTTTCTATCTTCCTCTCAACGCCTAGTATCACCGGGCTGTTATTAATTGATGCATCTTTACACTCATCACTCAGGAAGCGTTTTAACCAGGTTTCGGCTACTTTGAGAAACAGAAGATTCTTTCCTGAATCAATTTTTAGAGCAGGATAAATTGATCTTGTTTTATTAATTACAAGAGTTTCGGCATTGGCAATTGCGCTCTCAAAGACATCCTTACTTACCGGATGCCCGATGAATGGTTTGTAAATATCCTCTAGTATACAATGTAAAATTGAGCCCATTGTGCGGCTTGATATCTCTTCTTCAATTTCCTCAGCTTCCTTCACTTTCAATATATAAGTGAAATAGAAGGCTAAAGAACAATTGATGTAGGTTCTGAGTGATGAGAAAGAGAATCCATTCTTTGCCTTATCGAGTAGGATGGATATTGCTTGCTCGTCTTTAGGTATTGAAATATTGGAGTATATGTTGGGGCGTATGATCTCTTTTACTTGAATTTTCCTGATGCTGTTCCCTTTGGAGGGCAATTCCCATTCAAGTTGCTGCAAATACCTGCTTTTTTCACCACCACCAAGTTTGTTCTCATCTTCATTGTACACTATCCATGCTCGTTTGCAACGTTGTAGCAACCTGTAAAAATGGTAGGCATATATTGACTGGCGCTCTTTGGTAGTTGGGAGACCATAGAATAATCTGAGATCAACAGGGATAAATGATTTATTAGTTGATGCCGATGGGAGAGTATCCTCATTAGCAGATATTAATATTATATTCTCAAAGTCAAGTACTCTTGTTTCAAGCATCCCCATTATCTGAATGCCTTGTAATGGTTCGCCGTAAAAAGGTACTTTAGCTATAGATGAAAGTTGCTTGAAAAAAGTGTAAAGTGTAAGGAATGATTCTATAAGTATTTCTTCATCACTAAGATAGGCAAGCAATGATGATATCAGTTCCGATATGCTAAACAGTATTTCAAGGTCTGTTGACGGCTCAGTTATTTCATTCAATGATTGTTGAATCAGCTTAAGTACTTCGCTAACTATCTCTAAAAGTGCGACTGAATTTGCAGGATTGCCAAAAACTAAACTAAGTATACTGATTTGGCTATTGGGAATTACCTTATTCGGATTTCTACTATTGTAATGTTCGGCAATCTGTTTTATTTCTTCACCTGATATGTATGAGTAGTTGTCTTTCTTTATTGTGTGAATAAAAAAGGTAGCAATGTTTGACGAAACTAATCTTTGAAAGTTTCTATCTGATAAAATACTTATTACCTGATCATGATAAAATGAGCGCCCACCTGTATTATTTATTGCATTAACATGTAATTGGAAGATGTTATCAGCAAAAGAGTATAAAGGTGTTTGGTTTATCGGGAAGCCCATAGTAACATTAAAGTTGTCAATCTTATCGGGCAGTGAATTCAGTAGTGGTATTAATAATGATTCATCCGCAAGAACAACAGCGGTTTGTTGATACTCAGAAGGCTGCAGATCATTGAGAATGCTGCCTGCTATTCTGGTTTGTCCGCTCTTGCCGGCTATTGAGCACGTATATATTTCTTTATCAGGGTTGGAGAATTCGTTAATAATGTATTTGAAATCACCAAGCATTTTATCTTCTCTATACTTACGCAAGAAATGGCCAGCTTCATTACTCTGATCATCCATGTAGTAATGATCACCGTCAAATAAAATCTCACCATGACCTTCGGAGATAAGATACCTTATAATCTTAAGCTGAGCAGGCGTTAGAGCATTAAAACCGGCAAAAATTATCTTTTCCCAAGGAAGATTTGTTAGGTACTTGTCAGGATTTTCGGCTATTATTCTGTTTGCTAAACCCTGATAGGCTGATTCATTCTGGAGTAATGCTTCAGTAAAACACTCATACAATGGGGCCAGCGATTTAAAGAACATAATATAATTATGTTCAAACTCTGTACGGCTCTCGCCTGGCTTCCATAAATCAACTTCTTTAACATCACTCAGGTGGTTGTATAGTTTTTCGGCATTGACAAGGTATTGATCAATATCTTCAAAATCTTTAAGTATTTCAGGTCCCCATCTAAGGAATTCATCGAATGATATACTATTGCCTCCAATTCCTGTATAGGATTTGTAAAGTTTTATGATGAGGGATATGTTATCAATATTATTTAGCCCGCTTATATTAAAGATAAAATCCTCAATTGAATTAATTGCCGGGAGCCAACGAGGCTGTCCATTATCAGGAATTAGCTTTTTCTTTAAATATAATCCTGCCCGTCGGTTAGGGAGTATAATCTGAGTTTTATAACCTAGCGATGAATTTAAATTTAAATGACTTACTACCTGATCAATAAAGGTATACATACAATAGTATCAAGCTAATTGAATGAAAGATTTAATAAGTAAAAGTAATGAAAAGAAGGGATGAAATTGGGGTATCCTTAAACAACTTTTATTAAAGATGATATTCGGGCAGCCTCCTCCAAACTTGATACTTTACCGGCATCAGCAAACAGGTCACTTTCATCTACGTATCCGCCAATACGGTGTGTTTTGGCAAGTTCAAGATATGCATCAATAACTGAAAATGCTTCAATAGGCCACTTAATTGGCAACAATTCCGGATTGATTACATGAATACCACTAAAAGCAAATGGTTTGGCAGGTTTATCAACTACTCTTACAAGCTTTTGTGCACCTGTAATTATATTTTGCCATGCTGTAAGCTGCATAAACTCATCGAATAACAGATAACGTTGAGTTTCGCGACTGCGCACTACTAAAGTAGCTGCATTTCCCGATTCTAGGTGAAAAGAATAGAGCTTTGCAAGATCAATATTGCCAACAATATCAGCATTATAAACTAAAAAAGGTTCGCCATCATTAAAGAAGAATGATGCTTTATTAATCGCTCCGCCGGTATCAAGAAGTTGTTGGGTTTCATCTGAAATAGTAATTTTAGCACCAAAATTGTTATTTACCTCCAGATAATTAATTATTTGGTCGGCATGGTGATGAACATTGACAATAAGGTCAGCAAAGCCATACTTGATGAGCTTCCTTATAGCAAATTCCAGAAGAGTATAATTGCCAATCTTCAATAAAGCTTTAGGAGTGTGATCAGTAAGTGGTTTTAGGCGAGTACCTAGTCCGGCAGCAAGAATCATTGCCTTCATAAAGATATATCTTTATTTTTTAAGGATTTATAGTAGTTGCGGTATATTACTTTCTTTAATTCTCTATATATCAATAGCTCAGTAATTATATCTACTCTTGTAAAATCAGTATATTTTTCCGATGCTTTTGCAAGATCGGCTTCACTAATATCAACCTGATAAAGTAATGCACTTAGTTTCTGAGGGTTCTGCGAAAGTAATCTGTTGATATGAACGTTGATATTCTTCCATAAATCGTCATATACCATTTGAAAATCTATTGGAAAATCTATATCCAGTCCAAACATTGAAAAGTCCTTTTTAACTTGTTCAACTGTTTCGCGAATGATTAACTCCTGAGCTTTATAAGGCTCGATATTTATTGACTCATTCACTTTTTTCTAACTTCTGGGGTTTGCAGACTTTCTTACTCTTATTGCTTAATGCACCGCATTTGGCGCAGGAATACTCAGGTTCAACCGCAAGTTGTTTCTCCTTTTCTTTACCACACATCTTACTCGACATCTTTATGTTTTTATAGTTTTAACTATCTGTTTAATATTAATTCACGTAGACTCTTTTTATTTACCAGTTCTCTTTTTCAGTATGTTCAGGAACTATTTGTAACCCAAATTTTTGGTTAAGGTGATTAGCAAGTTTCTCGGCGCAATATACAGATCTGTGCCTTCCACCTGTACAGCCAAAATTAATCATTAAATTTGTAAAATCTCGCTCCATATAATTTTTAACTGCCGCATCAACCAAATTATATACATTTTCGAGGAAGGTGGTTACTTCCTGATAATTTGCAAGATAGCCGATAACATTATCTTCAAGTCCGGTGTGAGCTTTATATTCTTCAAGCCTTCCCGGATTTGGTAATGCTCTGCAATCAAACACGAAACCACCACCATTGCCTGTTGGATCAATTGGGATGCTATTTTTGAATGAGAAACTTGTAATTCTAACTTTTAAGTTACCAGGGTGCTTAACCTCACTATAAGTTTTATCAATGCTAAATTGCAGAATTTTTCTTAATTCAGGAATATGAAGATTAAAACCACTATCAAATAGCCCTTTCAGATTCTTCATAGCATATGGAATGCTCAATAGGAAATGTTCTTTTTTTTGATAGAAGCCTCTGTAACCATATGCACCTAAAGCTTGTAGGATGCGCATTAGAACAAATGTATCGAAGTACTTTAAAAATTCCTCTCTCAATTCATCAAGATTAATATCAGGAGTCGAGGCTTTTAAGACATCGTATAACTTAATAATATAAAGATCCAGAAGTTCTTTTCTGAATTCCTTGCTCAGATTAGCTTTGGCATCATAAAGTAATGATGCGAGATCATACTGCAGTGGTCCTTTTCGTCCCCCCTGATAATCAATAAATACAGGCTCTGATTGATGAATCATGATATTGCGTGATTGGAAGTCACGGTACATGAAATAATTGTTATCTGCCTGAAGTAAAAAGTCAGTAAGAGTATTGAAATCATTCTCAAGTGCTTGTTCATCAAACTGAACACCTGATAATCTTGCGAAGTAATATTTAAAATAGTTAAGATCCCACATCATCGATTGCTTATCGAAAGCCTTTCGAGGATAACAGCATGAAAGATTTAAGTTTTCAAAACCTTTCACTTGAAACTCGGGCAACCAACTTACAACCTTATGATAAAGATTAATCACTGCTTCACTTAATCCATCTTCAATTAACAGAGTAAATAGTGTGTTATCACCAAGATCGTTAAGGATATAAATTTTTTTATCATTGTGTGTATAAAGTAACTGTGGTACTGGTAGATGCGCTTCAGCAAAATGCTTACTGAAGCAGATGAAAGCATCATTTTCTTTAACCTCTTCATTATATACTCCAATGTATGAAACCGCCTCCTTTTTACTGCTTGCTATCTTCTCTTCATACATTATTCTGAAATACTTTCTATCAGATCCTGAAGCAGGTAGTGGAATTATATTATTCGGATAATCACCTTTAAACTCTCTAAAAATAGTTTTCAATTGTTCTGTAACATCCATCAGATCGGTCTTATTTAATTTGAAATAAGTAAGTGATGCAAAATTAACCAGTTAATTTTAATAAAGCTCCATAGAACTATTAATTGCTTAATAATCCGCTTGAAGGTTTAACACATGGAATAAAATAAACATTTTCAACATCGTTAATCTTTTTTAGGCAATGATTGTTTAAAGGCAAAACCCAAAAACAATCAACTATGGAAAACAAGTCTGTTGATATCCTAAAGACAGCAATCTTAATGGAGCGCAAAGGCGCTGCCTTCTATTCAACTGTTGCAGATCAGACAACAAATGCTGATGTAAGAAAGATTTTTACAATGATGGCAGAAGAAGAGAAGCTGCACATTAAATTCCTTTCTGAACAGTTTCTGAACATTATTAAGAATAACAAATTTGAAAAAATTGATCATGTTGAATCAGATGGAATTGCTGAAATGATACTGAGCGATGAAATCAGGAAGAGTATTTCGGCTGCAGGTTATGAAGCAGCTGCAATATCAGCAGCTATTGACATGGAAACCAAGGCAATTGAAGTGTACAGCAAAAGAGCTAAAGAGGCTGAAGATGAGAATGAGAAGCAATTATACACTTGGCTTGCCGAATGGGAACAAAGTCATCATAAGATATTGCATGAGCTAAATGAGCAGTTGAAGGAAGAGATATGGTATGATAATCAATTCTGGCCATTTTAATGTGTAAATGATAATTATACGGGTTTTTTAAGGTTAATAGCAGCTATTGTCAGAAGTGAAATGATAATAGCTGCTATTGAGCCGTATAATCCTAAGAAATAGAAGCCGAGTGTTGTAGCTGCAAAAAGTAGGAGATACTCCCAATATTTAGGATTAACAGGCATCGCGTTTTTATTATAGTTCCTGAAAACAGGTCTCATGCCTTCTTCATTTAATAAAACAGTGTCTGCTCTGTTGTCACAATCTATTTCTGTCCATCCCTGATATAAGAGACTTGGCAAACCATACTTGAATATAAATAGTGGACCTGACTTGCTACTTTGCAGCAAATGTCCATATTCATGCCTTATCAGAATCTTTAATGGTTTACGTTCATCTAAAGGTTCAATCTTTATTGGCAATGCCTTGTGAAGATCAATGAAAATGAAAGAACCAAGAGCTATGCCCCCACCATTCATAAAGTACCCTTGACACACTAATGCCCTTTTATAATAGTCAGCTTCATGAATCAGCCAGACAGTATTAAGCAAATGCATGCTCGTATGTCCAATAAAAGATTGAGGCTGCTCCCACAGCAATCTCTTTAATATTGTAGTGATACTGCTTATTCTTTTTTGATTGGGGTCATAAATGAAATTGCCCTCAAAAATCTTAAATGAAAAGTGGAATGTATTCCATTGTTTGAAAATAATGCCTCTGATAATTCCAGAGATCAATGATATGATGAAAGGCGATAGAAATACCCACAAAGAAAATACAACAATGCTCGGCTCCATCAACCACACTATGTAGTTGAAGGCTATAATAATAAATGCCGACGTTGCAATTTGTATTTTCCTGAAATAGAGCTTCATATTAATTTGCTTATTCAACTTTTAATGTTTGATCGCCCCAGTACGAGTAATACTGTCCGTTGTACATCGCTTCAGCGCCAATAGGTGCATATTTGTATGTGCCTTTATTTACGACTCTTACCATATAATAAAAAGTTTTAGGCTTACCTGAAGCTGTGGTATAAAACAATGCTCTGTCATCTCTTAGGTCGAAGTAATCGGGAATTGATCTTTGGATAATCCAAGGCATATCACGCTCTGCTGTTAATCTTGAATTTTCTATCTCAAAGCATGCGGGAAGCAGATCAGATATAACTGTATTTTCAATTACCGAATTATCGGTAGTAGAGATGGAGACTGCTATAACCAGGAGATCATTTTGTTTTAAAGTACCTGACACAAGCTTTCCTGCTCTGGTAAATATTTGTCTTCTTACTTTCAAAATCCGGTCTTCAATTTGCACCTTATTATTAATTGGTAATCCTTCAGTTTCAAGAAACCAATAAAGTGTGCCTGTTCCTGTTGTTTTTATTGTTACATTGCCTATGACTTCAGATATAAAGTCATTATCAGATACCGGTGTTGTTTTATTATTGTTGAATACTGTAGCTTTGATATCATCATTTTTGTTATTACCTGCTAGTTTGCCAAGTGCTAAAACCGAGAAAACTCTCTCTTGAGTATTGAGCCATTTGGCAGCTCTCAGCATTTCACCTAGTTGCTTCGACATTATTATTATTTGCTGATTGTCGGGATCTACACTTGCTAAAGTGTATAGAATAAGTGCTTTATTACGAATAGGAGAGTCATAACTACCGGAGTTCATTGATGCGGGAGTTTCATTGTAAAGTGTTGGGAGAAGTGCGTTATAGCTCTTCTGATCTCCTGTTAATTTGTAAGTGAGTGCCAGCAAATACTTGCTTTGAAGACTTAATAGATCAGGGTGTGACTTAAAGTAATTCATTGTAGGCAAATGGTGTTTACCTGAAAGGGCCAGTACATATAATGAATAGAATATATCATGACTAGCTTCAACTCTTTCAATATAACTGTCTCCGGTCCAATAGTAGTATTTTTTAGTATTCTTTTGCTTTACTTGTTCAAGTAAAAACTTATGTATATAATCCTGAACCTTTGTATCAATTGTATATCCGGCTCTGTCAGCTTCATACAAAAAATGAGCAGCATAAGCTGTATTCCACCAGTTCGGATCATCATATCCGGGCCATGTAACGATTGATCCGTTGTACAATTGGCTGGAAGATATACGCCGTATAGCTTCTTTAATGTTATCGTTGATGTTATAAGTTGAGCCTTTTGATTTTTTAAGCATTCGCGATAGATCAGCATAGAAAATTTGGGGGAATGCAGAAGAAATGACTTGTTCTATGCAACCATGAGGGTAGTTAATTAATCCCTCGAGTAAATCAGCATACTGACCTGCAGGATTTCTAGTAATCATTAACCTGGAGGTTGAAGACTCCGGATGCAATTTATTGTCAGTGCTAAGTTTTAATTCTTCACTGTTTTTTATTATACCTGATTTAGCAATTTTAACATAAGGAACCGGTGGGCGAACAGATATTTCAGTTTCATCTGAAAAGGTTTCATTTGTGGTTTCTGCTATCAGTTTGATTTTTCCATTACCTATAGTGCTTTGAGCAAGTAGGTGGTAGTTAATTGATGCTTCAGAGTTTGCTGCTATTCTTAACATAGGCCGATCAATATTTTGTGCTGTTACTTTTCCAGAAGTCTTAACACTAACTTTAACATCCATAGGAACTGCGGTTGTGTTAGTGAGTGTCACAGCTATGCTTGCATTATCATCAGGACTTAAAAACCTAGGTATAGAACTACTAATCGTAATGGGATCTGCGATCTTTATATAACTCTCGCCTGTTCCAAAAAGGTTGTCTTTTGAAGCAACTGCCATTATTCTCACAGCTCCTGAGAATTTCGGTATATCAGCTATAAAAGTTACCTCTCCTTTGCTGTTTGCTCTTAATCTTTTGCTCCAAAGAGACAGTAGTTTAACTCGTTTTGATGTTAGTGGGTTTAACCGCTTGCCAATATCAAATCCCTGATCACCTCCTGTTGATAGAGAGTTCCTTGAAAGTTCTGGTAATAGCTCATCAAATAAATCATACGAGTCAACTTCAAGAGCTCTGCGAGCATAGAAATAATCAAATGGTGCCGGAGTTTTATAGTCTGTGATCTGCAAAATCCCCTGATCAACAACCGCGATAGTTACTTCTGCTCCCGGAGAAGTTTTTACTTTAATTGTTTGCTTCTTATCTGATCTGCTTTCTTGTGGAGCATCTATAATAACAGGTAGTTTCAGTGATGGCTTGTCGATATTAACATTGGCATAACCGTGTGCAACAGTTAATGGAATACTACTAGCGGATGCCTTGCGTATTAGAGTTGCACTTATATAGATGTTAGGGAAAAACTCATCCTTTATTTTGAGTTTAAGAGTTGCTCCCTTTTCGTCTGATGATATAGAATAGTATTCAAAGGTCTTATTTTGCTCAACTGTTACAATCATTTCACCGGAGAAAGGTGTCTTAAAAAGCACCTTAGCTTCCTGCCCGATCTGATAAGTGTCTTTGTCAAGTGTTATATCAATCTTGCCATCTTTATCAATTTTAAAATTGCTCTCACTTATTCCTCCCCATGTATAAGCATAAAATCTCTCTTCAACCCACGAATTGCTTCCGGGCAAACTCACTCTTATAATGTATTCGCCTGATTCTCTTGGTATATATGATTCAGTATGCTTGCCATTGATATAAACCTCCTTCGATTGTATTAGTCGTTCCTTCTTTTGGGATATATATCTTGTTTGTCCGTAGTTACGCTCCAATACTGTTTCCCAGGTTGATAAAATAATATCCATCCTTGCTTTTGACTGGGTGGGTTTTTCATTTAGATCAAGAGCTATAAGATCAATATTAATTGGCCTATCGCTTTGAAGCCAACCGGGCAAAAGGCCGATACCGAGATACTGTTTTTGCGTTATAATCTCAAAGTTAGTTATACGGTTCACAGGGCGACCTGTTTCATCAAATACCGTTGTATAGAGCCGCCCGTTCAACGCACCGATAGCTTCATATTTCGGTAGTTTAAAGGTTTGTATAACAGTACCGTTTGCAGATGTTGTTGTTTGATTTATTTCAGAAAAGTAGTTTATCGATTCGGAGCTGTTTATAGTGAAATTATACCTGTTAGGATAATCTTTAGGTGAAAAGTTCTTTTTTGTAATTCGGAGTTCATTTTCAACCTTCCTGTTTGCAGCAGGTGGGCCAAACAGATTCATGGCTGTTATTGTGAACTTTGCTTCATCACCTGATTCATATTTTTTCTTGTCCGACTTAACGTCAACACTTATCCTATCGGGCATAAATTCCTCAACTTTAATGGAGTAATTCCCTATCAGGGTATCGGTAAGTGTCAATATCTCACAGATGTAAGTTCCTGTATTTGCTTTAAAGGGTAACTCAAAAGCTGTTTCCGCTGAGCCATTATCATTTAATGATAGCCTTCTCTTAAGGAAATCTTTGCCATCCGGAGATATTACTCTGAAGATAATCGGGAAATCCTTTATTGTTTTAACGCCAAAATCTCTCAATATAACGTTGCAGTACACGCTATCACCAGGCCTATATAAATTTCTGTCACCATATATATAAGCATCGTAATCTAAACCTCTGGTCCTTTTTCCACCAACATCAAACCTCGACATCTCAACTGCCGAATTATTTAATAACAGCACATTATAATCAATACCTTTTGTAGCTGTTATCATAGCTAAAGTATAATCAGATAAAATGTTCTTAAAATCATTAAGCAGAATAACACCATCCCTATTTGTTGTGAAGCGGTTAATAAGTTGATTATTCTTGCTGTACAAGCCAATTGAAACACCTTCAATAGGCTTGGCTGAGGCTATTGATCTTGCAGCTACAAACAAATCGTTCGCACTTTGCTTTACTATCAGTCCTATGTCAGAGAAAGAAAGTAATTGAACGTCATTCAGCCATTTTTTGTCTTTTGCCTCAACCTTTATTAGAAATATACCTTTTAGGTCAGATTTAAGATCAAGGTCAGCCGGATTGATCTTTAACAAATGTACATTACCACTTTTTGGAAGAGCATTTGTTGAATAGGTTGCAGATGAGATAACTTTGCCGTAATCATCATTCAGTGTATAATTGTATGAATCATAATACTCATCATCACCTTCAAACCATTCCCAGTTTCGACCCGATCGCATGTAATGCTGTATATTGTTCTCAAAGACTTTAAACACTGAAACTTTAACTTCTGGCACATTAATGATATTTATACCAATGTTGCCCTCGCCTGCAGAAGTTAAGTACATGTCAGAACGATTTAGGAATGCAATATAAGGTTTAAGACTTCCAAAAGTGACAGTATTAACTATATCCTCCTGTATTTCAGTATCGAATATTCCTTTTATGCCTTTTTTTAATGTAAGCTTGTATGACGTACCATCTTTAAAATCGCCTGTTATTCTGAAGCCATTGGCAGTTAGCGCAATTTTGTATTCAATACCAGGATCTAAAGATATATATTTGGCAATGTCAGCACTTTTGATTGGCTGGGTTGTATGTATAGTTATCACACCTGTGCCACCTTCGAAGGAGGTTACTACATCGGTAATCTCAAGCTTATCACTTTCAGGGATGCTCACAGCAAAGCTTAGTGGTTTAGTTTCGGTTCTGTCTGATCCTTGAGTTTTGATTCCGGGGAGCATTATTATGTTTAAGTTCGAGTAATTAAGATTTTCAGGGTTAACTTTTATAATAAGTTCCGATTCATTTGAGTTAACCAAACCTCTTATAATAAATGGAATTGTTTTGCTATCGGCATCTAACTGTATGTACTTCTGTATGTCTTCGCGCAATACAGAGTAATTGAATATAATTCTGATATGGAGTTCTATGTCTTGCGTGTTTTGCTCATTTCTACTCCAGAAGGCGTAGGAATTTTCAATGGTAAGGTATGGAGTATGGAAATTATAAGAAGTATTCTGGTCACTGATTTTTTTATTACTAAGTCGTGATACCTTGTCAGTAATTACCGCAGTATAGTCAGTATTAGGAGCAAAAGGTACTAAGGGTGAAAATATCAGGGTGTTCTTGTTGGTCCATTTGTATCTGCCTGAAATATTTGGAGTTATTGATAAATACTTAGTTGTGTCCCATAACTCAACAAGAGTATCTGATACGATATCGCTTTTAAAAGTAAATTCAAGATTCTGTTGTCGGTCAATTATCTCACCAAAGTTAGTGCTTATAATTTCCGTTTGTTGCTCATTTTTACAACCGGTAAATATCAATGTAGTTACAAGTGCTATCAATAAATAGCTTGAAAAACCTTTTCTGCAGAGATGATTCATAATGAATGTTTTTAAGCAAGAATAATCTTCCTCCAGTGTTATTTTTGGGGGACGGTTATTTACGGGAATGATTGTATTTGTTGATCTGTATTTATAAATCACTGGGAATAGTAATTCTTCCATATATTATAAGAATTACCAAAGGTAGTGAAATCACTCTGTATATTTAATATCTATAAATCTTTATTTTCCTATAAAAGATTCAAAGCCATTAGATGATAAAATCTGTGATACTTTTGATGCCTGGTTGTATGTTTTGAATTTCCCTGCTCTAACCTTGTAATATGGTGCGTTGTAGATAATTGCAGTTTTTAAATCATTGATTTTTTCAACTTTCTCAAATAATTCATTAGCCTGCTTGAGTTTTAAGTAGGCTCCTGCCTGAACAAAGTAGATTCCGTTTTCAGAGTACTCGCCTTTAATGGCTTTGTCATTATTATGTGGGAGTGTGTTCTCCGGGATAATTACTGATGAGTGTTCCGTTTGTTGATTTTGTATGGCTCCCTGATCTTGGTGCTCGCTTTCTTGTTGAATAGCTGGTTCTTCATTAGGCGTGAGTGTAAATGTTATTCCATCTATGATGTCACCTAACTGGTCTTGTTTTATTGTGAATTTAAAGCTTTCAGGCTGTGAGGAATAACCAATGTTTGTAAGCTGAGACGAGTCGGGCATTACAATGTAGTTACCGGGCTGAAGTCCAAGATAGTTAAAGTAACCGTCTGATTCTGTCATTAACTTATGGATTAACTTACCTGCCTCATTATAGAAGTTAAGAATTATTCGGCCTTGTCCTGTTGTACGATTAGCTTTTTTAAGGTAAACTGTGCCGCTTGCTTCCCCCATTACTTTTACAGCGATATCAATCTTCTTAAACTGATTAGGATCAATGAAAACGCTGTATGTCTTTTGGTTTAGCTGCCAGGCTATGTTTTCAAGACCAACATCGTTTATTTCTAACAAGTAAGATGCAAATGGCTCAAGGTCAATAACTCTTATTAAAGAATCTTTCTTTTGTTTTATGAGTCTTCCTCCATTCAATCTTACTATCAGCCCTGATACAAGAGGCTCATTTTCATCAAATTTGTTATTATTATTTAAATCAAGATAAGGTCTTATAGTTATGCCACCTCTGCCTGTAGATGTTCTATTGTCCGCATGTACATAGCCATTACCACTTCCAAATGATAGATTGCCTCTTGCACTTTCGGTAGTAGATAGCCGCTTACCTATAATGCGGGTACTGATGGCAGTCTGCGCAAAAGAAAGGTCATATCTGAAAGTAACTTCAATGTTTTTAGTGTTGGAGTTAATATTATTATCAAACATTAATGTTAGATGCGCATTGCGGTTAAAGCTTTTCTCTAATTCGGTTTTATAGGATATTATTCTCGAGTTTGTGAAGTCATATTGTAATTGAGGTCTGAATATAAAAGATTTTGGAAGTCTGAATCCCAGCGAAAGAGTAGAATATATAAATGGATTGCCTTCTGGAAGCCAGTTTGAGAAGGTTGAAATGTTTGCATTAACACCATAAACTGATGTTGAGATAAGCATTTCGGCAGTTGAATAAGTTGTCTGAGGTAAAACATTTTGTCTAAATGCCAGTCGTGTGAAGGATCTCACACTACCAATTTTTACAGGCAGTGTTAAACTTGCCCGACGCTCTTCAAGATAATTAAAGCTAATTGCTTTCTGTTCTTTAACGTAGGTGGTATAATCTAATTCAAAAGATGCATTTGATGGAAGCATGTAGTTAATCAATCCTCTTGTTTTTACCCCATGCGTATATTCTCCAGTCACAAGTACCCTATTAAACACTCTGGCAGATGCGTTCATGAAAGGCATAGTATTGTTCTTTTCAATTGAGGAGAGGTACTCAACACCTGCTCCAACAGTCAAATTCCGCGAAATACCTGCTTGTGCTTCAGCTCTTGAAAAGATATTATTTGCTGAGTCCTGCAAAACGCCTCCTGTTACATTATATTCAACTTTGCCTGCAGGGAGAAAATTATATGGGATATTCAGAGTTTGTTCTCGTATTCTTTCTTCACCCCAGGGACCATAGAACCGCAAAGTGACTTGAGAGTTCCCATACACTAAAGGTACATTGAATGAAAAGAGTCCTGATGCATCAGCAGTTGCAAAGTCAATGAGTATGTTGTTGACGTATAATTCAACAGTCCAGCCGGGTTCAGTATAATCGGTTAAAATATAAGTGCCAAATGAACGTCTGAAGGTTGTTGGGGTATTTGTTATACTGGCTCCAATAACTGGTGCATATATTGAAGAAGTCGCTCTTAACGGGATCTTTCCTGCTGAAACTTGTTTTATAAGTGGTGATTCATTGTTTACCCATCGCCATTTGTATTGTTGCTGGCGATCGTCAAAGCCTGTAACTGAAGAATAATTTAAGAAAGCAGTTAATTCACCTCCCAATAATTCACCTCCTAATCCTATACTTGCTCTTGTGTCGGTCTCTTTATTTTCTGTTTGAGTAGAAATTATCGACCAGTCAGCCATTCCGCCTCTCAGCAAATGGTACTTCCTATATATTGTAGTGTCAACAATTACTTTACCGCTTAGGCGGTCAAGGTTCTTGCGCATCTGTTCACGTCTTAACTCTTTTATGATCGGCAGTTCGTGATTTGTCTTCAGGTCAACAGATAAGCTCCTGAAATTAAAGCTCATGTTAAGGCCAAAGAGCTTTCCATATAAACTGCTTTTCAGGAATAGTCCGAAATCAGTACGAATAACTTCCGATGGCAATATTTCATATCTGGTTTTACCAATAACAGCCTGCATCTTCTGAAGATTGACCGAATACCGGTTGTTTTCATCAAGAAAGAAACCTGTTATACTGTCATTGCCTCTGGATGGTACGTTGTTTACTTTGAATAAGTTAAATAGAGTGGAAAGATTTAAGTAAACGTCGTCGTTACTGTAGATAGCATCAATTTCGTACGCACCGATGTTCTGCACCATCATAAAAACTGTGATCTCTTCATAGTCCTGTACATCAGTTTGTGAGTATGATTTTACAGGCAAAAGCATTATTAATGATACAAGCAGGGTTGCAAGTATCACCATTGCATTATTAACTAACAAAGAGAGGGTGTAATTTTTAGGTGACATTAGATTAACTAGTTCTATTCCTGCATAAATGTTATAAAGAAAGTTCCAATATAATTGCCCGAAGGAGTAGTTAACTGGTTTTCTATAAATAATGTACCACCTATTCTAACCTGAGTTCTGAATGGTGGATTCGAACTGTTTATAAATGGGGAGTTAGGTAGTGATGTATTAATAGTCAACTGAGTAATTTTGCCACCGGGTCCTGTTAAAGTAGCATGAACCGGGAGTTGTATATGAATAATATTTCCTGGTAGTGCTTCAACTTCAAAGATCGCGGGGTAGTAAGGCTCTCCTAGCATTACAGGGTAAACATCGCCTGTTGCAATCCTTGATCCTTCTGGTGTAATAGTAACCGATCCTCCTATATTTCCTGTTGTAAAAGCACCAAAGTTCATGTTCTGAAAGGTAGTAACTTTCATAGGTCTTGGTGGGAGTTCCTGCGCAGATATCTTTGTGCCTACCAACGCAATAACAGCAGCAACAATGTATATGTATAGTTTTATCTTTCGCATGTTATTTCAGATATACCTTTTTTGAGACATTTCCCATATCGGTAAAAATGTTGACTAAGTAAATTCCCGATGAACTAAGTTTTCCTATAGAGTGTACTCCACTGCCATATACGACATTGTTCAGGATCACTCTCCCTGTCATGTCAACAACCTGAACTACTACCTGTTCCTGACTCAGTGCAAGATCAATGTATACTATGCCATCTTTTGTATAAGCATTATAACTCCCGGCGCTTAGTGCTTCCTGTTCCAAATTTTCCGTGCTTATAATTAATGAGAGACGGTCAATTGATTTCTCTTCACCAAAAGATAATCTATAATCCGGATTGTTTGAAAGATTTTGAATGCGACCGTTGTAATTGTCTTTAAGGTACAACTTATACCCATGTGGAAGATTGCTTATTTCAGTTGCACGTATTTTAATTGTCCCTTTAACCTGAGAATTAAGCCCTAACTGTATCACCTCAGTTGATATAATTGGATATGGAATGGCATTGATTGAAAGCTCTTCCGAATTTTCTGTAATCGAGTATATATTAGGAACAGTTGTATCTGTGTTCATCAATTTAAGAGCATCGTAATCTTTATCAAAGTTTTTACCGGCTTCATTTGTAAAGTAAACTACGGCAAAGTCGGGAATGCTACTCTTATCCTCTATAATAGCACTTAAGCGCACAAACGATCTTAACTCTTCATTTTGACTTTTGTGAAATACAGGATTCGTGTTGTTAACTCTTACGGCATTAGTAAAAGTAAGCGTTCCCTGAACCGGATAACTTCCATCGCTAACTCTTACGAAAAACCCTTGTTGTGCGCCTATTATATTGCTTGCACTTCCGCCATTACTTGAAATTCCATTAATGTATGAGCTGTATGTGCCGAGGTATTGATCAGTAGTTCCTGCATCAAAGAAGTAAATTGCATTATCAATATTCTGTTTGGTCCACCCTGAAGCATTCCAGTTAATAGGAGAGGGGTATGGATTACCTACAAGGTTGAACCCCTTAGTATATAGCTGATTGTGATTGAATAATGTAATAGGTCCAACAGTTCCATTTATAACTGTTCCTTCAGTTTCAACTGTTACCGGATTAGTGTTAGCGCCAAAGTTTAAGGCATAACCCATACCTCTCTGCAATGGACCCGATAAGTATTTAACCCAGCCCGTTGATTCTCTGTTTTGGTCATAATAATAGAACCTCGCAAATGAAGCATTTAGATCAATATAATTACTGAATTGTTCAACCGATCCATTTGTAAAAGGAGTGCTGAAGTACTTATATCCAAATCCCCTATCTAAATATCGTTGAATCTTAACATTTCCAGAGATTGTGCCATTGCCACTACCATCTATTAAAGCTGTTGAGGATGCATTTGAAAGCAACCTAAGGAAGCCATTTGTATTTAAAACACCTTTTGTTACTCTAACAAACCCAGAAACATCAAGCTGAGAAGTAATAGTAAGACTAGCGCTATTGTTGACTATAAGATTCAATACTCTATTTGTGATAATGATTCCTGCTGGAATGCTTTGAGCAGTAGTTCCTGCAAATTCTAAGGTACCGGCAGAAGCATTAATTGCTCCTGAATTCGATATTGTCCCGCTTATAACTAAAGTATTAGCTCTTACCTCTACACTTGCCCCCTGTTGCATAATAAGATTGTTGCAAGTAGCAATATTTCCTGTATTAATAAGTGGATATCTCTGTAAATTAGAAGGAATGACAGCATTTGTTGTGAGAGTTGGAATACTACAGGTCCAGTTTGAAATATTATTCCAGTTATTATCAACAGCACCGGTCCACTCATTTGTTACAATAGTTATTACAGCTGCATTTGAGACATGATTAATTGTAATTGGCGAAGGTGAAATAACATTGTTACTGCTATTGAGGGCAACTGTTCTATAAATATAATACACACCCGGAGCGTTGAAAGGAGCGTTACTCATATTAGGTGTGAATGAAGCGTTTGTAGCTCCGGTTATTGGTACAAGTGGACCAGTAGGGCTGGTGCTGTAACTCCACTGGTATCCAGTACCTGATAATGTTATGCCGGCTGGTAGTGTATTAAATATATCACCGCTAATTGTAGTTGCACTGTTTCCAGAACAAAGTGTTTGATTTATGCCCTGAGTTAAATTGTTTTCAATAAGTTGTGTAAGATTCTGAAAAATAACACGATTATTTACCAGATTCTCATAGAATTCATAGTTCAGGCTGCTATTCCCTGTAAGCCCAATAAGCACATTTGATCTCTGACTGAATGCCTGATCAGTCCAATTGTTATAAACCAGATTGCCATCAATGTATAATCTGCTACCATCATCCGAGCCAAGATTAACCGTAAAAAGTCCTTTTCTTGTTGAGGTCATTCTGAACCTGACCGAAAAGGTTTCAGTGTAAATACTTCTTATTTCTGAACTTGATGTTACATTAAAACAGGTAGTATTTCCACCGAACCCCTCATCAAATAATTCCGGCTCTGTAAAACTACCCATGTACTTTAAGAAATTCATACCATCATACATGTGTCCAATCCAGGTATTTAAACCCTCTTCTGATTGATCATCACCTGAAGCCGGAGGTTCTGAAACTATCACAGTACAGGTTGCAATTACACCTTTTGAATCGCGTACACTTACTGTGTATGTGTTTGCAAGCAAAGCTGTAAATGTATTTGATGTTTGATAGGTTCCATTGTTAAGAGCAAACTGATAAGGTTGAGTACCTCCTGTAGCATTCGCGATAATAGTACCGGTGCCTGTTGGTGAACCCTGACAGGTATAAGTTGAAACTGCTGTTACACTTAAAGTATTACTAACGGTTGTGATTCTAATCATACCAGAGGCTCCATTTCCTCCTGAGTGTTGCTGGCTTGTATTTTTTGAGTTTGCTCCACTTCCACCACCGCCATAATTTACGCCGGGTGAACCATTACTGTTGTTACCAACAGACCAACCGCCATTACCACCAAAATCCGGAACACCATTACTTCCTGATGCAGGCCCATTAGAACCTGCTCCACCTCCTCCGTTTCCTCCTGATGCTCCATTCAACCCAGCACCGCCGGCATATCTTATATTTCCAATTGACGATTCAAAAGAACCTGATCCTCCTGCCCCATTATTATTGTTTGCAGGGCTTCCGCCATTTCCACCATCAGCAAATACTAATGATGTTGACCCAAACCACGAAGGATTTCCCTTGTTCTGTAGGGCAGTTCCTGTGATAGTACCTGTTTTGGCCGCAGCAACAGAGAGTTCATAAGTTGTCCCAGGTGTAACAGAAATGACCGATCTAACGTAAGCACCACCGGCACCACCACCACCTAAGCCATTAATTGCACCACCACCGGCGCCCCCGCCTCCCCAGCATTCAACAGTAATTTGTGTAACTCCGACAGGTACTGTATATTGGTGATTGCCCGAAGCTTGATACAACGTAACCGACTGACCATTTATTCCAGCGCTTTGTAATATCAGCACCAAAAATAGTATGGCATTTATGCATAGCTTTCTGTACGGGTTTTTACCGTAAGAAGCAAGCGTAGCTATTCTATTGATGGTGGTTTTCATTGGTTTAAGTTGCATTTATTACTTTTTTTCCCAAAAAGGGAAAAGCACGTTGTAATTTATTGGTTTGGTTGTTATTCTTCTTTATTTTTTCAATATTAACTCTTTTTGAGCAAAAACCTCTTTTTTAAGATCGCTTGGTGTTTGATATACTATAGCAAGTTTGCCTTTTGTATAGTCAACTGTAGTCGGTTTGCGCAATTTAAGTGCAAAATTTCTTTTAGTATTTGGGGTATAAACAGCTATTCCTCTTACTAAACCAACTTCAACAGATTCGCCCGAAGGTGAAATCCATTTTACAATTACATCACCAAAGACAGATTTATCACCTTTTCGGTTAAAGGTAATGTTTAGTATTGGCACTGTATCTGATTTAGTGTCCAACTCTAGAGCTGATAGCTCTACACTTAAAGGTAGTTCTCCAACTCTTGCAATAACAGGTATGGTTATTCCGAAAATAGGAGTGAGCCTAATGCCTATTGCTGTGCTATCTGCAACAGCATCATCTCCTAAGGCTTTTTCATCAGGTACTGCTCTGAAATAAAGATGCGACCTGTACTCACCTGGTTTCATCTCTGCTGTTTTGCGAAATTGCATTCTTACTACTTGAGATTCATTAGGAGCAAGAGTAACACTTCTTGGGAAGACTCTAAGATATTGATCAGCGAAATACTGTCCCGAATCAGGCACACTAATCTCTTCAAAAGAACCACTTTCCGTCATTCGATACTGAACGAAGGAAACATTGTATTTTGCTGTCTCTTTTCCGGTATTAGCGAGAGTAAGTTCCTGCGATTGCTTGTTACCTTCAAAAACAACTCTTCTAGGAGTAATAAGCAAATCACCTTGAGCAAACACAAATGAAGAGATGAAAAACGAAATAAAAATGAATGTGGTTTTGAGGGATGTTGTTATAGGCTGCATGTAAATCTTTTTATAAAATGTGTTCAAAATTAAGAAAAAAAAGCGCTGCATTTATGCGCAGCGCTTTATTAATGAACAATTTAGTTGTAAACGAAAGTGAGACTATAAGTGCCTGTATATATGCCAACCGGGTTGTCTTCAATTGAGCCGATATTTAAAGTCGCTCCCAATGAAACTGTTTCTGATCCGCCTGTTAAAGTTCCCGACCCAACGCCGGCAGGTGGTATTGAAACCCAGTTATCGACTGTCATTGTTTTACTGCTGCCATTTAGCATAAGTATTGCCGGACCCGAAGGGAGTTGGATTGTATAAGTAGCATCCGATTCTCCTGTTATGATGAACTTACCGGGTTGTGCAGTTCCTCCTCCAAGTACCACCGAACCTTGAACTATACGAACACCATCGGGTGTAAGTATAATTTGTCCACCGCCAATTTCGGGCGAAAACTTTCCAAAGTGCATTTGGTTGTTTTCATAAGCAGTTAAGGCAGCAATCACTTCCGCGTACGCTTGTCCTGTAACTGATGATTGCGACCACCCTTTAAGGCTTAGCAGTATCAACAGTACATATAGTGCTGTTACTTTGCGGATCATGATTTAATTTATTAAGATGTGAAAGAACTGTTTTGTTTTAAGCAAACTATTGTATTCTAAGAACTTTTGTATTCAAACTGTAATCGAAAGAACTGTTGCAATCGTATTTAACTTTTGGAATCGTATTCAAATTATTTGGAAGGGCAGGCTTACTGCCCTTCCAGAATTCTTTTTTAGTTATAGTTAACTGTTACATTATAAGTTCCATTGTATGTACCTACTGCTTGAAGCTCACCAACAGTTAACACAGCACCAACGTAGAATGAATCGTTACCTGTACCGTCAAGTGTTGATGCAGTAAGACTATTGCCTGTTACAAAACTACTTATTGTCATAGTTTCTGTAGAAGATACTTTTGTTAATGTAGCTGTTCCTGGAAGAACTATTGAATATACTGCATTAGCTTCTCCAGATACATTGAAACGACCTCTTGATTCAGATGACAAACCAACTACAGTTGAGCTATTTGAATAAGTAGCAACATCACTTGCAGCACTTAAAGTTACAGTACCACCTTGAGCTGTTTGTGCAATTGATCCAAAGTTAAGTGGAGTAACTTGTGCGATTTCAATTTTTGAAATAACTTTTGCAGTTGAAGTTGCTGCTACTGTTGATGTATTCTGTGCGAAAACACTTGTTGATAATACTACTGCGAAAACTACTGCGATGATTGAAGCTAATTTTTTCATGGTTGTTTGTTGTTGTTTTGTTGTTATATTTTTCTGTTTAACTTGTTCTTGTTTTGAACTCGCTTTATACTATTCGAATAACATGCCATTGTGCCATGCCAAAGTGAAATTATTTATGGAAAAAAATATAAGTGATTGAAAAAGAGGTTCAAAGAAGTCTAATATTTATCATGAACAACTTTTTATCGCTGGCGTGCCAAATACAAAATATGGTAAATTGTATTGCTTTTGGGACGCAAAGTTTCAAAATAGGACAAATATCAGCTGGTATAAGCAAAGAAAAAGCAACTGCCGAAACCCCAATATAACGACAGTTGCTTTAATAAACCCAATCGATTTTAATTATAAGAGATAATAATGGTCATCGTGCCATTATAGTCATCGGCTAATAGCTTGTCTTCTACTGTTGCAGTTAACAAAAGCATGCTATTATTATCTGGAAGATTGCTATGGATATCTGTGAAACTGCTTACTCCGGTATTTATTGTGTTGCCCGTTGTCCTCCCTTTAAGAGTCATTCCATTGGCTATAACATCAAAATGAGTATTCCTGGCCGATTGTACGGTTAACTCACCAAGATTTATTTCTCCGGCATAATCCTTATCTATTGTAATGTGACTATCTATCATGCTTCTTAATGAACTCATTTCAACCACTTCAGCACTAGCATGCCCTGTTACCTTAGTCTGCGCCTTTAGTGTAAAGGCACCAACTAAAATGATAGCAAGTATTAGATAGTACTGTTTCATCTTCCGAAGTTTGTGATTTAAAGATATTGCACATTTGATGTTGATGCAAATAATTAAACACAAGAATCGAAAGAAAATCTTAATAAATTTCTTAATGCTTAGAAAATCAAGTGTATAGATATATATTCACTATGAAAAAGGATGTAAAGAAATTTTACAATAACTGCTAATGCCCTGTTTTGTAAAGTTTCTTTACGTTACAGGAATTATACATCCGATTTCTTTAGACCGTATTTGGTAATCTTAGCATTTAATGTAGGTCTGGTAAGATTTAAAATTTGTATAGCATCTTGCTTATGCCAATTCACAGCTCTTAAGACTCTTAAAATATGCATTTTTTCCATCTCATCGAGTGAAATGAGATTTTTCTGTTGAGTCTTTAACCATGGATCTATTACATTTTGCAGTATCAGATTATCCTTTTCGAGGAAATCGCCATGTGTCATTATCATAGCCTGTAACAGCGTATTCTCCAGTTCTCTTATATTTCCCGGCCAATCATAGCTTTGAAGCAACTGTACAACCCCATCACCGATTTTGGATATTTTTTTATTGAGCTTTCTGTTGTTCTTTGAAATGAAGTGCATCACAAGATCTCCAATGTCTTCTTTCCTATCCCTGAGCGGAGGTATATTGATGGTAAACACTTTTAAACGGTAGTAAAGCTCTTCTCTGAATTTGCCCTTCTTTACCATCTCCTCTAAGTCCTTGTTTGTGGAGGCAATTATCCTGGCTTTCATTGGTACCGTTTTGGGACAACCGGGTTTTTCAAATTCCTCTTCTTGTATAACTCTCAGCAGGAGAGCCTGATACGCATCGGATAATTCAGAGATTTCATCAAAGAAGATAGTCCCTTCTCCTGCAAGCTCAAACTTCCCCTTCTTATCAGCAACTGCTCCCTGAAAAGCTCCTTTACAATGACCAAATAAGTCCGTTTCACCGGTATTATTCGATAATGAAGCGCAATTCACAACAATCATAGGGTGTTCGCGTGTAATTCCACTATGATGAATTAATCGTGCAATTAACTCCTTGCCTGTGCCGGTCTCACCTGAAATAAGTACATTAACCTTTATGATTGAGATTCTTCCAATGTTCTTAAATATTTCACGCATAAGATGGCTCTTTCCAACAAATGTGTTTTCCTCAATCACTTTCAGTGAATTCGCGGGGATTTGCTCTCTAATGCTCTTACTTTGTTTGGAAAGCTCTATGCCATTCTTAACTATCTGCAGCAGTTCATCCATTTGGATTGGCTTTTCGAGATAATCGTAAGCACCGGCTTGCATAGATTTTATTGTAAGGGCAATATCGCCATGCGCGGTAAGCATTATAACCGGAAGCGATGGTTTGGTCTTCTGCAGATTAACCAATACCTGCATACCATCTAGTCCGGGCATCTGGTAATCAGTAATAACTATATCAGGATCAAACTCTTCAGCATGTCGTAAACCTGTAATTCCATCGGCGGCTGTAATCACATCATAGCCTGCTCTTTTGAGCATGTTCGACAGTAATGTGCGAATGATGGAATCGTCATCAATTGCGAGTATTTTACTCATGAAAGGTGGTTTTAGGCTTGTTGATATTTGGAGCGAATTTATAAAATATTGCTTCAACAAACACTAAGTAGTAATTTTTAATACAACTCTTGTTCCAGCGGGTACATCTTCGCTTACCCAAACATTTCCACCTATAATTGCACCTCTTCCAATGGTTACTCTCCCAAGTATAGTAGCATTTGCATAGATGATGACATCATCTTCAACTATTGGGTGGCGTGGTATACCTTTAATGGGGTTTCCTTCTTTGTCAAGCGGAAAGCTTTTTGCTCCTAAAGTTACTCCTTGGTATATCCTAACGTTATTCCCTATAATAGAAGTTTCACCAATAACAACGCCTGTACCATGATCTATAAAGAATCCTTCGCCTATTTGTGCACCAGGATGTATGTCGATACCTGTTTTACTATGTGCTATTTCGCTGATTATCCTTGGAATCAAAGGCACTCCTAATACTATAAGCTCATGTGCAATTCTATAATATGTGATAGCTTTAATACTTGGATAGCAAAAAATTGCTTCGCTGATATGTTTATTTGCTGGGTCACCGTTAAATGCAGCCCTCACATCAAGTGCAAGCCTCTCCTTTATTTTAGGCAGTTTTAGAATAAACTCCCTTGCTAGAATTACCGACTTTTCTTTACAATCGCCGCAACGTTCATCGGGCTCATTGCAAAAAAAACAAAATCCTCTGTTAATTTGAGTAGTCAATACAGTTAACACTCGATGTAATCGTGCCCCTATGATATAGTTCAAGGTCTCTTTCCGGATTTTTGAATCACCAAAGTAACCCGGAAAAAGGATCTCATGCAAGATATCAACCAGCCTTTGAAGCTCAACTACCGACGGCAAATCAATTTCATGCCATGGTATGTGGTAGAGCTCACTATTATTACTTAAATCGCAGAGTTGATCTACAGTCTTTTTGAAATCGTTATTATTATTCATTAAATTGTTTGAATAAGTCTGTACTTAAGTATCTTTCGCCGGTATCACATATAATTGTAACAATTGTTTTACCGGTATTTTCAGGAAGTTTAGCAAGTTGCATAGCAGCATAAACGTTAGCCCCCGATGAAATGCCGCACAATATTCCTTCTTCTCGCATTAATCTTCTGGCAGTATCAAAGGCATCATCCTCAGTGACTTTAAGAATGCCATCTATAATCGACATGTTCATCACTTCTGGTACAAAGCCAGCGCCAATACCTTGTATTTTATGTTTGCCCGGCTCACCTCCCGATAAAACAGGCGATAGTTCAGGTTCAACCGCGTATACTTTGAAACCCTTCTTCTTCTTTTTAATAACCTCGCCAACACCTGTTATTGTACCACCTGTTCCAACTCCAGCAACAAATATATCTATTTCGCCATCAGTATCACGCCAAAGTTCAAGAGCAGTAGTTTGTCGGTGTTTTTCAGGATTTGCAGGATTTGCAAATTGAAATGGGATAAAAGAATCAGGGTTTGCTTCATGCAACTCTCTTGCCTTAGCAATTGCACCTTTCATTCCCTGATCAGCTGGTGTTAAAACTATTTCACCACCAAATGCCCTTATAAGTGCTCGTCTTTCAACACTTACACTCTCAGGCATTGTAACAACAAGTTTGTGTCCCCTTTCTGCGCAAATCATCGCAAGTCCAATTCCTGTGTTACCACTTGTGGGCTCAATTATTGTTGTGTTCTCATTTATTAAGCCCTTAAACTCAGCATCTTCAATGAGGGCAAGGGATAAACGATCCTTTACGGAGTATGATGGATTATGCGATTCCAGTTTTAACAATACACGAGCATGCAACCCAACCGACATTCTAATCATCTCTACTAATGGAGTGTTGCCAATTAACTGGCTGATTCCTGAATAAATCTTCATAATATCTTCTTTTTTAACTACAACAATTTTAAGTCGTCTATGTTAATACCGACAATTAATAGAAGATGAAATGAAATATTGAGTACAGCAAGTTCGTTCTAACAGTATCCTTGTTAATATTTTTTGTTATTCGAGTTACTGTATAATTTAAATATTTATTTATTTTGCAGATAGGTAGGCATTGTAGGTCAAAGAACAGTAAATGATAAAATTTACCAATATTAGATTACACGACTAATTGTTTTTTTAGATAGTTTTTAACCACAATAATTAATTAATTTACAACCATTACTAATAAAACATTGATTATGAAAAAATGGAATCTTTTGCTCTCAGTATTATTACTTGCAGGAGCAGTGTTTGTAACATCATGTAACAAAGATGAAGATGAAGGACCAAGCTTGAGTCTTAAAGGTGGTGCAGCTTACACCTCAACTAATACAACAATTAATCCTGGAGAATCTATTCTCGTAGGTGTTGTTGGAACCAAAGGAACCAATAATTTAGTACGTTTCACACTTACTGCAACCCATAATAATGTGCCGTCTAACGTATTTGACAGTGCATTCAATTCAGCGAATTTCAATAAGGATTATTCTCTTGAATTCTCTGCAGCAAGTCTTGGTGAAACTCGTTTATCATTCAAATTGTATGATAAGGATGGTAACTTTGACGAAAAATCATTTGTTATAACTGTTGAAGATAATTCACCTCAACCGGTTGCAGTTACTAAGAGAACGAATGTAACACTTGGTTCAAGCAATGATGCGCAATTTGGCAGTTTCTATTCTACAAAAGGAGTGAATAATAGGCATGAGTTCTTTGTAGGTGAAACCAGAACAACTCCTGCTATTCAGTCAAGTATTGACTTCATCTTCTTTAAAGATAATAATAATGGTAATGCAATTGCTGCACCTGATGCATCAGAAGTAAATAACATAACAACTTTCCAGTTGAATCAATGGACAGTTACAAAGAATGCAACCAGATTCCAATTAACAAACATGACTGCTGCTGAATTTGATGCTATTGGTTCAACTTATGTATTTCCAACATTTACAGGTCAGCTTAGGATGGTTAATCAACTTCAAAATAATAATGTCATCTCCTTTAAGACTGCAGAAGGTAAATTAGGTCTTATTAAGATTGTAGATCTTTTTTCACGTGGTGACAGGGCTAGAATTGATGTTATCGTTGAGAATTAAACATTAGAGTTTCTTACTTCTATAAAAGACCGCCTCATCATGGGGCGGTTTTTTTTATGGGATAAATTTGTATCAAGTATATGTCATGTATACGTCACGGTTATGTCATGTATACGTTATATTTACCCTCAGGGTAAATATATGATATATATGGTGAATCCATGAGGAATCAAATATATGAATCCTAAATAACCTCAGGGCATAATTTCTATCGGTCCAATGGAAATTCAGGTTCAGAAAGAGAGTGGCTATGCCAACTGCTATTTTGTTACAGTAATATTTCTTTATACATTTAAGCCTGTACTTTTTTATATGCTCAAGCATGGATGAGGTAATTGTAACACATAGTCTTACAAAAAGATACAAGGATGTAACTGCTGTGGCTGGTATATCCCTTTCAGTTAAAAGAGGTGAGATATATGGTTTCCTGGGACTAAATGGTGCGGGTAAAACAACCACAATAAGGATGTTGCTCGGAATGATTCGGCAATCCGAAGGCAAATCATACATTCTGGGAAAGGAGACTGCTCCCGGAAACACCGATTTGTGGAAGAATGTTGGTTATATGGTAGAGGTTCCCTATTCCTATCCAAACCTAACCGTTAGAGAGAACCTTGAAATAATTAGGCGCTTGCGTTTAATTAATGATAAAAGTTCGGTTGATGAGATTATGGAGAAGTTGAAGCTTACTCAGTATGCCAACCGGAAGGCCTCACATTTATCGCTTGGTAACGCGCAGCGACTGGGATTAGCTAAGGCATTAATCCATAAACCTGAAGTGTTACTACTTGATGAGCCGTCAAACGGTCTCGATCCTGCCGGTATAATCGAAGTAAGAGAGCTAATTACCAACCTTGCACATCACCATGGCGTTACAGTATTCATCTCCAGTCATATCCTCAACGAGATATCGCGTTTTGCAACTAGAATAGGGATCATTCATGAAGGCAAACTTATAAGGGAGGTTAACAGGATGCAACTCGATGAACTTAGAAATCACAGACTAGTAGTAATTACTCTCGATAATGTTAGAGCGTTGGAGGTGCTTAGTGAGAATGGGTATAAGCCTTTATTGCAAGGTGAAGGAAGCATAATTCTTATGGAGAAGTCGGCCATTGATGCACCGGAAAAGATATCTTCTCTACTGGCAAAAAACGATATTCCTCTCACTCATCTTAACGTAGTTGAAGAGGATCTTGAATCGTTTTTCCTCCGTACAATAAGTGCCAATGAATAAAAATTTACATGATCAAACATCATTATCATTATGAATAAGTTTCATGCTGCATTTTACACTGAGAGTTTAAAAGTCATTAAATCTAAGATTTTTATTGTTACAGTATGTTTGTTTGCTTTCATACCTCTTATGATGGGATTGATGATTTATATAGTGCGACATCCCGAGCTGGCGGGCAAACTTGGTATCTTATCTGCCAAAGCAAACTTATTTGGAACTACCGATGGTAAAGGTTTTCTTGATCTTGTGAATCAGCTTGTTGCAACTGTTGGATTAATAGGCTGCGGGTTTGTTACAGCATGGGTTTTTGGTAGTGAGCACATAGAAAAAACTATAAAAGATATTCTCGCTCTGCCTGTTAGCCGAAGTTATATTGTGTATGCTAAATTTCTGGTAGTTGTTATCTGGTGTTTGATCCTTATGATGGTACTATTTGTAACATCTGCTATTTTAGGGTATCTGGCTAATCTTGAGGGGTGGAACAATTCACTCATAATTAACGGCTTTCTGAAATTCATGATAACCGGATTGATGGTAATTTCTCTATCAACACCGGTAGCTTTCATTGCCGGTTATGGGCGTGGATTAATAGCTCCTCTTGGCTTCGTGATTGTATCTCTCATTTTATCCCAATTCATTGCTTTGTCGGGACTTGGTGCATTTTTCCCATGGGCTGTTCCCGGTCTTTTTACAGTTGTAGGCGATGTTCCAGGCATGTACTTGCTGCCTGTGAGTTATTTCTTAGTGATAATAACCTTTGCGGTGGGATTAGCTGCTACACTATATTGGTGGAATAATGCCGATCACTTTTAAAAATCAGAATTCTGCATTGTGCGCAACTCTCACTACCTTTGCATTTTAAAAAAATAAACATTCAATCAGTCTTGAGGTAGTGAAAACAGTACTGTTTATAATTAACCCTGTTTCGGGTGTTGGCATCAACAAAAAGGCAGGAATAGAAAAGGCAATAGCTGAACTTTTGAGTTCAGAAGCTTTTTCAGCAAGGTATGTTTTTACTGAATCGGCTAATCATGCCTATGAGTTAAGCAGGCAGGCTGTTGCTGATGGAATTGATATAATTGCAGCGGTAGGAGGGGATGGAACAGCAAACAGGGTAATTAAAGGAATGGCAGGAAGTGACTCAACATTTGCACTGGTTCCGGTAGGTTCAGGCAATGGTTTAGCCCGTTATCTCGATGTTCCATTGGATATCCACGAAAGTGTGAAGCTCATAGCGCTAGGACATACTAAACTTATTGATACCGTTAGACTTAATGATGAGATATTTGCCTCTATTGCCGGTGTAGGTTTCGATGCACTTGTTGCAAAGAAATTTGCCAAAGCAGGCCGGCGTGGATTCTTCTCTTATCTGCGCATTGCTCTGCAAAGCTATCCCGGCTACAGGCCAAGGAATTATAAGATGATCATTGATGGGTTGCCTGTAACCCGAAAGGCTTTATTTATTAGCTTTGCTAATAGCAACCAGTTTGGTTATAACACTGTTATTGCTCCTGATGCTGAGATAGATGACGGTTTAGTTGATGTGTGTGTTGTAAAAAAAGCTCCCATAATAGAAGCTCCTTATCTTCTTGGATTATTATGGCGTAGTAAACTTACAGCCACAAGCTATCTTGAAGTTATTAAAGCAAAAGAGGTGACAATAATCAGGAATAAAAATAAGATCATTAACCTCGATGGTGAGCCAGTCAAGGTAGGAAAGGATTTGAGTATTAAAGTTATGCCACGATCATTAAAGGTGATTGTGCCTAAAACGGAATCATAAATATGGCCGGAAAGAAAAACAAACCTACAGGGATCGTTTATTCAACAAACCCCGATTTTAAGTATGATTTTAATGAACCTACGGAGCAGGAAACATTACCTCCTAAGCAACAGGATTTAAGAATTATGTTAGACAAGAAGCTTAAAGGCGGTAAAAAAGCTACTTTAGTTACAGGCTTCAAGGGTAAGAATGAAGATCTTGCTGATTTGGCGAAGAAACTTAAAAATCTTTGTGCTGCAGGTGGTTCTTCTGCCGATGGTGAGATATTGATACAAGGCGATTTCAGGCAGAAAATTATGGATTATCTTATAAAGAACGGTTATAAAGCTAAGTTCAGCGGCTAAACAACCATTTGATATACTTGAATTATCTCACGAAAAAATAACAGATTACCGGTATGACTTACATCATTAATTATCTTAAGCATAACCCGATTATATTTTATGCTTTGTGTCTAATCATGCTTATACCGGCATTGTTTTGGCACTTAGGATTTCTGGCAATAAACTTCCCAACCGATGAACCTACAAGAGCCATTGTTGCGCTTGAAATGATTATTAGTGGAAATTATTTTACACCCACAATAAACGGCGATTTCTATTACAACAAACCCCCGTTATATAACTGGGTAATAATTGGATTCTTTAAACTTTTCGGTAATTACTCTGAGTTCACATTACGCTTACCTGCCGTTGTTAGTCTGTTGCTTTTCGGCTTTACAATCTTCTATTTTGTAAAAAAAGAATTGGGAACTCGTCAGGGTTTTATTGTTGCAATGTTATTCATCACTTCAGGACGTATACTATTCTGGGATTCATTTCTCGGTCTAATTGACATTGCTTTCTCATGGCTTGTATATCTGTCGTTTATGTGCGTTTACTTTCTCCATAAACGAAAGCAATACCTGGCATTATTCTTAATAACTTACTTCCTCACAGCAATCACATTTCTGATGAAGGGACTTCCGTCGCTTGTTTTTCAGTCAATTACATTGCTGATGTTCTTTACTTACAAGAGAGAATTCATGAAGTTACTGTCATGGCGGCATTTTGCGGGAATTGGTCTGTTAGTGCTGATACTTGGACTTTACTATTACAACTATGCGCTACATAATAGTCTTGATAAAGTTTTTGTAACTTTATTCAGTGAGTCGGAAAAACGCACTATTATAAATTACGGCTGGAAACGTTTCATAACACACATTTTCACCTTTCCTTTCGAGATGTTTTACCATTTCCTGCCGTGGTCAATAATGGGGATCTTTTTCTTTACAAGAAAATTCAATACACTAATAAAGTCGCATCCGTTTTTGCAGTTCAACTTCTTTGTATTTATTTTCAATATAATAATCTACTGGACTTCGCCCGAAACATATCCACGCTATATCTTCATGCTTTTCCCGCCGGTTTTTACTGTGCTTATTTATATGTATTATAACGATCGTGCAAATAAAGGCTTAAGAAGCAGGATTGTTGATAATTTTCTGATAGTAGTGCTTTCGGTAGGTATTATTGCGGCAATTGCGATGCCAATATTAAAGCAAACCGGTTGGGTTGATCAGGCCTGGCTTAAGGGCATTACCATGATGCTTGTAATAGCTGTGCTCTTGTTCTTTTTTATAAAAATAAAAGAACAGAGATTAATAATATTTGCAGCCGCGATGCTAATGATGAGAGTTGGCTTCGACTGGTTTATAATTCCTCCACGATATAACGATTTTCAGGAACATAAGGTTGGTGCTTTAAAAGCGGCTGAGGTAACCGGCAATGCAAAACTGTATATCTTCCGCCACAGCGAAACAGAACATGCAACAAGTTTCTATATAACCCTCGGCAAAATGCAGATACTAAAACACAAGTTTTCTGATTTCAATACAACCGATTACTACTACCTCGATCCACGTATCTTACCTGAGGAGTACTATGAAACTGTGTTTGATTTCAATTTATACAGGCACGATCAACCAATTAAAATAGTGAGGCTATTAAAGATACCTGAATAGTATTGATATTGTGATACATGTGCTGAAATTGTAATTTATTAAAGGAGATGTTATGATGAATGCAGGACAAAGTGTAAAAGAGTGGTTAATGGATTTGGGATTCTCAAACGACGTTACATCAGTTATGAGAGACATAACCGACTTTGTTATACTGCTTATTGCCATTACGCTTATCTACTATGTGATAAGGTTCGTAGTAATAAGAATCATCAGAAAGATTACTAATCGTACTTCATCAACATGGGATGATGCACTTTATCATAATAAAGTATTCCATAAAGGCGCTTTGTTGGTGCCCCCATTATTGTTTAATATGCTGGCTCCGTACACATTATCGGAGTTTCCTGTATTTCTTTACTGGGTGCTGCTAATAAACCGTGTTATCCTGGTTTACGTAGTAGTAATAGCAATTAACCGGTTCCTGAACTCACTGTATGATATTTATCAAGGTTTCGAAGTCTCAAAATCAAAACCTGTAAAGGGTTACATACAGGTCCTTAAAATAGTCGTTTACCTAATCGGGATAATAGTCTTTATTTCTCTTCTGTTCAATAAATCACCGATTTACCTCTTGGGAGGATTAGGTGCATTCTCGGCAGTACTGTTATTGATATTCAAAGATCCTATACTTGGTCTGGCTGCAGGAATACAGATTTCGGCAAATGATATGGTACGACAAGGTGACTGGATAGTACTTCCTAAAGCAGGTGCTGATGGAGAAGTTCTTGAGATATCACTTACAACAGTTAAAGTGCAGAATTGGGATAAGAGTATAACTATGGTACCTACTTATTCGCTTGTATCTGAAAGTTTTGTTAACTGGAGAGGAATGGCAGAATCGGGAGGACGAAGAATAAAACGTGCTATAAATATTGATATGAATAGTGTTAAGTTTTGCACTCCTGAGATGCTTGAGCGATTCAGTAGCATAAAACTTATACATGATTACGTAGTTAAAAAAGAAGAAGAACTTGCCAGATACAACGCCGAAAAGCATATTGAAGATTCAATACTAGTAAATGGAAGACGGCAAACCAATATTGGAGTATTTAGGGCATATCTTTTTGAGTATCTGAGAAATAATCCATTTGTAAATCAAGACATGACACTGCTCGTCCGACAGCTACAACCAAGCGAATCGGGCATACCTATAGAGATATACGTTTTCAGTAGAATATTAGACTGGAAACCTTACGAGGACATACAATCAGATATCTTCGACCATGTGTTGGCATCAATACCTGAGTTTGAATTAAGAGTATTTCAAAATCCTTCGGGTGGTGATTTTAGAAGTTTGGCCCCTCAAAGCATTTAACTTTAATTGTTTTTAATTAAGTTTCAAAAGTGAACATTGTCTTTGTTCTCTTAGTTAATTATATATCAAGCAGTTAGGAAAAACAATATTAATTTGATATATAAAGCTTCGGAGGAACTATATGCTGGCAATGAATTTCAGAGGGCCGTACAGGGTGCGTGTCGATAACAATAAACCAATTCCGGAAATTAAGCATCCTAGTGATGTAATAGTAAAGGTGTTAAGGACTTGTATATGCGGTTCTGACCTTCATCTTTATCATGGCCTTGTGCCTGACACAAGAGTTGGTATGACATTTGGTCATGAGTTTATAGGTGAAGTTGTTGAGAAAGGCAGTATGGTCGAGAAGCTTAATGTAGGTGACTGGGTTATCGTTCCTTTTAACATTGCATGTGGCAAATGTGCCTTCTGCAAACAAGGCCTTTACGGAAACTGCCATGAATCAAATACTCAGTCAACTGCCGTTGGTGGAATCTTTGGATATTCACATACAGCCGGAGGCTATGAAGGTGGTCAGGCAGAATATGCAAGGGTTCCTTATGCCGATGTTGGTCCAACCAAGATACCTGAATGGATGGATCTTGATGATGCAGTGCTACTTACAGATGTAGTTCCAACAGGATATCAGGCAGCCGAAATGGGTGGCATACAAAAAGGCGATACTGTTGTAATATTTGGTGCCGGACCTATAGGTATTATGGCAGCCAAATGCGCGTGGCTTTTTGGTGCAGGCAGAGTTATTGTGATTGATCATCTCGATTACCGACTTCATTTTGTCAAGAGATATGCTAAGTGCGAAGCTTATGATTTCAAATCAATAGGCGACCCGGTTGTATTCATTAAGAAAACAACCGATTCATTAGGTGCTGATGTTTGTATTGATGCGGTTGGTGGAGAGGCTGCCGGAAATAATACCAATACTTTGTTAGGCCGACGATTACTTCTACAGGGCGGATCAACAACCGCACTTCATTGGGCTATAAACTCAGTGAAGAAAGGCGGTATTGTATCAATAGTTGGAGTATATGGACCAACTGATGCTTTGGTACCTATTGGAAATGTAGTTAATAAAGGTATAACTATAAGAGGAAATCAGGCATCTGTGAAAAGAGTGTTACCGCGGGTAATTGAACATGTTAAATCCGGAGTTATAAATCCAAAAGAGATTATAACCCACCGCATGCCTTTAGAGGAAATTGCTGATGCATACCATATCTTTTCAAGGAAACTTGATAATTGTATCAAACCAGTACTATACCCTGCAGGATTTACCAATTAAAATATTAATGTGTACTTAACTTCATAAGAGCAATGGCAAATAACAGTTCAGATAATAACAGATCAGGCACTGGAAATGCAAGATCAAACAAAATAGATGAAAACCGGGCAGATACACGGCATAATGTATTGACTGACGAAACCCAGCCTGATGAATTTCAGAATATAACTGAAAACGATCATAGCAATATTAAAGGATGGGGCATTGATGCTGATCCGGGTAATGACCCTACATATCCTATGAAGAAACGTACCGATGAGGAGCAAAAAGGCTATACATGGGATAGGCCACCATTGCAACCTGCTGAAGGAGAAGTTTTAAGATCAGTTGAGCGTTATACTAATACTGCGGTTATGGGAACTTCAGTTAAGCCAAAAGGTTTGAGTGGAATGATAAGACGTTTTGCATATAAATATAGCGAGTCGAGTTATGGCAGATGGTTACCGCTTATTATGGCCGATAGGATAGGAGTTGTTGAAGGTATTATTGAAGATATATCCAGAGGTTATTTCCCTAATTTCTGGAAAGAGAGAGGATGGAATGCCGACTGGAAATATGATCGTATGAGAGCATACAGGAAATTAGGTGCCTATGCTCTGATAATCACAGGTATTACTGCTTATTTCCTCATGAATCGTAAGAAGAACCTTTCGGTTTTTGATAAAATAAAATTGTAGAGGAAGGGGTGTTAATTTAGAGATGGTGTAATGCAATGCAATGTTTTATTGCACATCATGGATTTATTCATTGTGAGTTTTTTTATACAGGGGCATTTTTAGGAATGCCCCTTCTATGTAATGCCTCGTAAATGGTTGTATTCATAAGTAATAAAAGTAAACCATATACAGAGTCTTCTATAGGGATTGTGCCTAACCGTATACCAAGGTTCTGTGAATCATCATACCAAACTACAGGTTCAGGGGTGAAGAGTCCGGTTAACGCCCCATTAACAATGAAGAAGGGAATAAGAATTATCAGATATGTAAAGTAGAAGCGCCCCATGTAGTTGCCTTTTATGAATAAGAGATGCATTGCAAGGAATATTGATGTTGCTGCAAAGGTTACAACAGTATAAAGCTTATCAGTATTAAACAGGGCAACTAATATCAGTACAAAAATGAGAGATACAGATATAGCATTTGAGTATGAAGCCAGATAGTCCTTCTTAATGAGGTAGTTTAAAGCATAATAGGTAAACAGACAAGCATATGGAATTGCAATAAAGAATATGATCTCTTCGAGCGGAAGGTTAAAGAAATAAATTCCTATTAAATATCTGGGATTGAAACCCCACACTCCAAGCATAGTCTTGAAAATATCCCATGGTATAAAAACCACCATAGTAGCAATCATTGCAGGGAAAAGATATTTCCACTGGTTCTGAAATCGTAAACGATTATCGAAACCCGCTAGAAAGGGAACTATAATTGAAAGAAGATTAATCCACAAATAGTATGACAATTCTTACCTTCCTTTCCGAGTTAAATTAATTGTCATTTTCTGTTTTTGCTGTCTGCTTCCGTGAGAACTCTTTTAAATAATATTTTAACGGAGCTATTAGAAAGCCGAAATTATGATTTGAATGTGGTGTATGGTGATCTAAATGAGCTCTTACCGTTGCTCTGAGATACCTGTTTGATAACTTGTTGAACATTGGCACTCTTCTGTGTACATACACATCATGAAAAAGAAAATATGCCACACCATAAAGAAAAATACCTAACCCTGCACTAAGCATATAAGCATTTGAACCCGTTACTCCGAAATAAATAAGTAAAATACTTGGAATAGCAAAAATGATTGCAAATACATCGTTCCACTCTAATTTTCTTCCGTCCCTTATATGATGATCTTTATGCAACACCCATAAGAATCCGTGCATCACATACTTATGCGTGAACCAAGCCATGAATTCCATAAAAAAAAATGCTGCAATAACTATTAATATGCTGATGATAGTTTCCATAATACCTTGTTATTTACGACTTTAATTTAAGGAAATACTCCTCAACCCTGTCGAATGCAATTCTAAACCATACTGAGAACTTCTCAGGATCTTCATTCATCTCATTTCTTATTTGTTCGATAGTTGCAAACCTGAAATCTTCGGCTTCTTCGCGGTTTAATACCGGCAATTTATCTGTTACTCCAATGAATACATGGTCGAATTCATGTTCGGTAAGATCATTTGAGAAAGGAGCTTTATACACGAAGCTGAAAGCTTCCTCAAAATCACAATCAAAGCCCATCTCTTCAACCAAACGCCTGTGTGCAGCATCTTTTGTTTCTTCGCCCGGCCTTGGATGAGAACAACATGTATTTGACCATAAACCTGGTGAATGGTATTTAGAAAAGGCTCTTTGCTGCAGCATTAATTGGCCATTCTCATTAAAAATGAAGACCGAAAATGCGCGATGCAAACGAGCTTCAACATGTGCCTGCATCTTTTCCATAACACCAAGCTCATTGTCATTTTGATCAACCAGTACTACTAACTCGCTCATTATTATTTATTTAAATGTTTATTAGAAAAGGTATTAACCAATTTCTTTTCGTTTTGGTTTAATTTTTCTGATTTCAGGAGGAAATTAACAATCTCATTAAACACCTTATCATCTGAAACTAATTCTTTCCCTCTTTGTAAGTTCTTCAGCAGGAAGTTTTTATCTGAATTAATGTGATCATTATATCCTAAAAATCCGGGTGCCTTATCCTGTGTTGCAAAACGAAGGAATACAGCTTCAAAGTTTTCAGGTTCATTTTTTACAGCTTCATCCAGAAGCTTAGTCCCTTTCCTGAACATGCTTATCTTTCTTGCAGGATTCCCTACACAAGCAGGTGCAGCAGCTAATGCAGCACCATTATATGCCTTTAGCATATTATCAGTAGGTTCACTTTTTTCAAATAACTCTGTCAGTTTCAAAGCAGCGCACTTATCTTCCGACATGGAAAAATATAGCTGTCTTGCCTTATCGAGCGTTACCTTCTGCGCTAACAAATCAGGTATGGTTATTAGTAAATAAAAAATAAGAAGTGCAACCTTTATCATAGAGTTAGTTAAATGTACAATTCCTTTTATTGTTAAAATAAATTGAACTGGTGTTTTAAGAATGATGTAAGAAAAAGCCGATATTTTAAGCTATCAGGAATTCTTACCCGTTCATTTAAGATCTTTGATGAACTTGTTCTCCTTATCTTCATAAAAAGATTGTAAAAATACACATAAGCTATATATACACCAAACCGGGCTTCCTTTGGTAGCTTTCGTATGCCCTCTAATCCTTTGTGAAAGTCGTGCGAGATATCTTCTTCAATTTTCTTTTTAACCTCATCATTAAATTCCTCAAGATTGACCCCCGGAAAATAGGAGCGGCCTAATGTATGGTAGTCGTTCTTAAGATCACGAAGGAAGTTGATTTTCTGAAAAGCAGAGCCCAAACTCATTGCCTGATCTTTAAGATCTTCGTACTGCTTGTTGTTACCTTCGCAGAAGACACGTAAACACATTAAACCCACCACTTCTGCCGAACCTACTATGTATTCCTTGAAGCTCTCATTGTTATACCCCTTTCTATTAAGATCCATTGCCATACTATCGAGAAATTTATCAATAGTCTCCCTCTCAATATTATACTTGTTTACAACCCATTGGAAATTATTAAGAATAGGATTAAGGCTAATCTTTTCATCAATAGCCAGATAAGTATCTTTTTTAAACCTCTCAAGCAAAGTGGCCTTATCGTAATCATGGAACGAATCAACTATCTCGTCAGCTAAACGCACAAACCCATAAACAGCATATATAGGGTTATGGAATTTCTTATGGAAGAACCTTATTCCCAAAGAAAATGAAGTTGAGTATGTGTTAGTGGTTAACTTACTTGCCTTTTTTGATACTTGATCATATAACTCTTTCATATCTCTCCTTTATTTATAAGTTTATCTATTAAAGTCGCTGCCATTTTCCCCGAAATAATAGCAGGTGGTACTCCCGGTCCGGGTACTGTTAGTTGACCGGTGTAAACTAAGTTTTTAACCTTCCTATTTAGCATTGAAGGTTTTAAAAAGGCTGTTTGCATAAGCGTATTTGCCAGTCCATAAGCATTCCCTTTGAAAGCGTTATAATCACTAATGAAATCTCTCTGTGAATATATCTTACTATATATCAGATTGTCTTTCAATTTTCGACCTGTATAACGTTCGAGTCGCATCAGGACATGTTCAAAATACTTTTGTCTGATCTCCTCGGTATCAATCAAGCCTGGTGCCACCGGTATCAATATCATTAAGTTTTCATGGCCTTCAGGAGCTACGCTATCATCTGATTTTGAAGTACAACTAATGTATATTGAAGGGTTTTCAGGCCAACGAGGATTCTCGTAAATAGATGATGCATGTAGTTTAAAATCTTCATCAAAAAGCAATGTATGATGCTGAAGTTCAGGGATCTTTGTGCTAAATCCGAGATAAAAAATTATTGATGAAGGTGAAAGGACTCTCTTTTCCCAGTAACGTTGTGAATACTTACGACTCTCAACAGGTAATAACTCTTGTTCAACATGCCTGTAATCGCCCGAAGCTACTACATAGTCAACGTTATATTCTGTGGATCCGGCTAAAACTGATACTATCTTTTTCTTGTTGATTTTAAGCGAAGTAACAGGTGAGTTGTAAATAATCTTCACATTAAGATCCTTAGCCAGATTTTCCATTGCCCCAACTACCTTATACATCCCACCTTCGGGATACCATGTGCCCTGAATCATATCACTATAATTCATAAGACTGTAAAGAGCAGGAGTACTTTTAGCTGTGCCACCCAAAAATAGCACAGGGAACTCAAGCATTTGCAGGATAAAGGGGCTCTTGAAGAAACGCTTGGTATATGACTCAAAAGAGCTGAACATGTGAAGTTTAAAACCGGCTTTTATAACCTTCCAGTTAAAATACTCCCTTATTGAAAGGCTGGGTTTATTAACGAACTCACCAATTCCTATTTTGTACTTATACTCCGATTCTTCAAGGAAGTTTTTAAGATGTTTACTACTGCCCGGCTCCAGTTTCTCATATAAATTATAAATATCAGGCATTTGAGCAGGAACATCAACTTCATCCTCTTTACTGAATACTATTCTGTAAGATGGATCAAGACGTTTAAGAGTGTAGAAGTCTGATACTTTTTTATCGAAATCATTAAAATACGATTCAAAGATATCGGGCATCCAATACCAGCTTGGACCCATATCGAAGGTAAAACCTTCATCAGTAAAACTTCTTGCCCTTCCACCGGCCGAACTATTCTTTTCAAGAATAATTACTTCATTACCCGCTTTTGCAAGATGTGTTGCTGCTGATAACCCCGAAAACCCTGAACCTATTACTAATATTCTGTGCTTCTTTGACATAATGATATAAATCAAAGTAACTAAACACAGAATTATAATAAATGTTTAACTAAACATCCAAATAGATGAACAAAAAAGTTAATTTGTTCAATAATTATAGATTTTAGTTGTTATTGTTTAATGAAGGAAAGTGTTTATCAAGTTCAATGATCAACAATTTTAATAGAGTAGTGTACTTATTAGGATTGAATTTTATATCATCTTTGAGCTCCTTTACGGTTACAAACTTATAAGCAATAACATCCTGCTGATTAATAGATGGTAGTTGTCCGGTATATGCTATAAAACAGTTAATCAACTTATTACCCTCATTATTATTTAGCCCATGCTTATTGAATTCTACTTTAAATTCGTTGGCAAAACTAATAGAAAGCCCCATTTCATTTTTTAGTCTGTCATAAGCCAGGTAATGTGGATTATTGCCCGGAGTAACAGATCCCGAACATGTTAAAGACCATAAGCAGGGCTCATCACTCTTTCGGGGTGAACGTTGCTGAAGCATCAATTGCCCCCAGGCGTTGAATACAAAAACAGCAAATAAAGCATTATCCTTTTTGTCAACAACCGATTGATTCATAGGGTTTTGTATGCTTTGAATGTTGTTGCCGATGTGCTTTAAGCCAATCTCTTTCATAATCTGAGTCAAGTTTATTTCTGTTTAAGTTACAATCTTAAACATTGAACTATTAAAAGAAGTTTACCTTTCTTAAGATTTGTTTTCAACATGTTATTAACAATTGAAGCTTTAATTTTTTGTACTGTATTTATTGCGACTTAAATTGTTAATAACCTATAATTACTAACTTATAGGGAGAGTTTATTGAACGAAATAGTTAGTTTTGTGTTCCTATTTGGAATTGCTTACTCAAGGAATTCAATCTTATGAAGAGAATAACAAGAAACATAATCATCTACACACTTATTGCCGGTGTTGTTGTAGTACTCATTGGATACAGAGCCGGATGGTTTGCCAAAGAATCTGTTGCTGCTAAGGGTGATTATGGTTCGGAAGAAAGAGAATTACCGGTTACTGTTTATATTGCTCGTCCCGGTGAATTAACCGACCGGATTGTTGCAACAGGAACAGTATTGCCTGCAGAAGAAGTTACACTTAGCGCAGAGGTTGCAGGCCGAATCACAGCCATTAATTTTACAGAAGGTGCTACAGTGAGTAAAGGTGCAGTATTGGTTACAATAAATGATGCAGAGCTTAATGCACAACTCGAAAAGGTTAATTACAGTATAAAACTGGCCGAGGAGAGAGAGGTGCGTGCAAAAAGTCTCATCCAAAAAGAAGCTATAAGCCAGGAGGAATATGACCGTGTTTTAACTGAACTCAATACAATTAAATCAGAGGCATCTCTTATAAAGGCTCAGATCCAAAAGACCCGAATAACTGCACCTTTTTCAGGAACAATTGGATTGCGACAAGTTAGCGAGGGTGCTTTTGTTACACCAGGTCAGCGTATTGCAAATTTAACGCAGATGCAACCTGTTAAAATTGAATTCTCTGTACCTGAACGTTTTTCGGGTTCTGTAACTAAAAATAGCAAGATTGCCTTTTCACTTGAGGGTAATAATAAGAAATATGAAGCTACAGTATATGCTGTTGAGCCTTCGATTGATCAATCTACCCGATCGGTTACAGTTAGGGCATTATATCAGAACAATAAATTGGAATTGAGGCCCGGTAGTTTTGCGAGGATTGAATTTGAGTTGAATCATCTCGAAAGTGCTATAAAAGTTCCTGCCCAGGCAGTTATACCCGAATTGGGAAGTTACAGAGTTTTTGTTTACAAATCAGGTATTGCAATACCTGCAGATGTTGGTGTTGGTATAAGAACTACCGAATATGTGCAAATAACATCAGGAATAAATCCAGGCGATACTGTTATTGCTACAGGTATTCTTCAGTTAAGAGGTGATATGCCTGTTAGTATTTCAAACTACATGAATTAATGTAATGAGTTTATCATCAATAAGTATAAACCGTCCTGTATTAGCATCAGTTATGTCGATCATAATTGTGCTTTTTGGCTTTATTGGTTTGTTGTCACTCGGAGTGAGAGAGTATCCGAGTGTTGATCCGCCTATTATTACTATCAGTACCTCTTATGTAGGTGCAAATGCCGATGTTATTGAATCACAAATAACCGAGCCACTGGAAGAATCTGTTAATGGTATAGCGGGCATTAGAACACTTACTTCTGTTAGCAGGGATGGCCGAAGCACTATACGTGTAGAGTTTGATCTTGATGTTGATCTCGAAACTGCAGCAAATGATGTTAGAGATAAAGTGTCGCGTGCAATCAGGAACCTGCCTCCCGATGCCGAACCTCCCATTGTAGCTAAAGCTGATGCTGATGCTAGTCCTATCATCTTCCTGAACATCAAGAGTGAGCAACGATCATTACTCGAACTAAGTGAGATTGCTGAACGAACTTTTAAGGAACGATTACAAACTATACCCGGAGTAAGTGAGATTTCTATCTGGGGCCAACGCCGGTATTCTATGCGATTGTGGATGGATCCTTTTCGCCTTGCTGCCTCAGGCTTAACACCTCTTGATGTTCGTAATGCTCTTGCAGCAGAGAATGTGGAACTTCCTTCCGGTAGAATCGAAGGGGGAAGTGTTGAGCTAACAGTTAGAACAATGGGCAGATTGGTAACCCCCGAGGATTTTAACAGTTTAATACTACTTCAACAGGGCGACAGGATAGTGCGCTTCAGGGATATTGGCTTTGCCGAATTAGGGCCCGAAAATGAGAGATCAATTCTTCGCTTTAACGGAGTTCCAATGGTAGGTAATGTTGCTATTCCTCAACCCGGTTCTAATCACATTGAAATAGCCGATGAATTCTACAAACGGGTTGAACAGATTAAAAAAGACCTTCCTGAAGATATTACTCTAGGCTATGGCTTTGATACAACACAATATATACGCGAATCAATTTCTGAAGTTGAGCAAACCATCTATCTTGCTTTCTTTCTTGTGGTTCTCATTATATTCCTGTTTCTCCGCGACTGGCGCACAACTCTTATTCCTGTTATTGCAATTCCTATTTCTTTGATAGGTTCATTCTTCATAATGTATCTTGCAGGATTCACAATAAATGTATTAACCTTGTTAGGCATAGTACTAGCAATTGGACTTGTTGTTGATGATGCAATTGTGGTTCTTGAGAATATTTATGCCAAAATTGAAAAAGGAATGCCCCCACGCGAAGCCGGATTAAAAGGGGTTGCCGAAATATTTTTTGCAGTTATAGCAACTACACTCGTGCTTGCTGCAGTGTTTTTACCTGTAATCTTTTTGCAGGGAATAACCGGACGTCTATTTAGAGAATTCGGCATTGTAATGGCCAGTTCAGTAATGATTTCATCGTTTGTTGCTCTTACACTCACACCAATGCTCAGCAGTAAGATTTTAAAGAAGCGCGAATCACAAAACCGCTTTTATCTCTTTACTGAGCCATATTTTATTAGACTCAACAATGCTTATGTGCAATCGCTTAAATGGTTTATGAACCATAAATGGGCAGCAATAGTTGTATTTGTAATTGCATCTTCAATGATATTCCTTTTCGGACGAAATCTGCAATCGGAACTTGCTCCACTCGAAGATCGTTCAGGTATGCGCCTCATCGCAAACGCACCTGAGGGAAGCACTTTTGAGTACATGGACAGGTATATGACCGAAATAACTTCCCGCTTAATGAATGAAGTACCTGAGGCAAGTGCCCTTATAACAATTACATCACCCGGCTTTGGAGCATCGAGTTCTGTTAATTCAGGCTTTGTGAGAATTAGATTGAAAGATCCTGATGATCGCGAAAGATCTCAGCAGCAAATAGCTGATGCTATCTCCGAATCAATGTACAATTATACAGGTGCCCGCACATTTGTTGTACAAGATCAATCAATAGGCGGAGGTGGAGGTGGTTTACCTGTTCAATATGTGATTCAGGCACCAAACCTCGAAAAACTAAAGGAGATTATACCTCCTTTTACTGCCGAACTTCAGAAAAGTGATAAGTTTCAGTTTTTTGATATAAACCTTAAGTTCAATAAACCTGAACTGCAGGTTGAAATTAATCGCGAAAAAGCAAGAAATTTAGGTGTTTCGGTAAACGATATAGCTCAAACACTACAATTTGCATTGAGCGGTCAGCGATTTGGTTTCTTTATTATGGATGGTAAACAATACCAGGTGATAGGTCAGTTATCTCGTCCGTATCGCAGCGAACCACTTGATTTAAGGTCAATAAATGTGAGAAACAACAGGGGAGAGATGATACAACTCGATAACCTTGTAACAATTACTGAGGGAGTAAATCCACCCCAACTCTTTAGATATAACAGGTTTGTATCGGCGACCTTTTCAGCTAATCCGGCCGAAGGTAATACAATAGGGGATGGGATCGCTGAAATGGACAGGATTGCAGCTAATGTATTGGACGATACCTATTCAACATCTCTGGCAGGTGCATCACAGGACTATGCCGAGAGCTCATCGAGTTTACTTTTTGCTTTTGTGTTGGCACTTGTGCTGATATATCTTGTGCTTTCGGCACAGTTTGAAAGTTTCAGAGATCCTCTTATAATCATGCTTACTGTTCCTCTTGCCCTGGCAGGTGCAGTTCTAACTTTATGGCTATTCCAGCAAACACTTAATATCTTTAGTCAAATAGGTATAATTATGCTGATTGGACTTGTAACTAAAAATGGAATTCTAATAGTTGAGTTCGCCAATCAGCGTAAAGCAGCCGGACTTTCACGATTCAATGCAATACAGGATGCCGCGGCAAGCAGATTCCGTCCTATACTTATGACCAGCCTTTCTACAATACTGGGCGCCTTGCCAATAGCATTAGCACTTGGCGCAGGATCTGAAAGTCGCGTTTCAATGGGTCTGGCAATTATTGGCGGACTTACATTTGCAACGCTCCTTACACTATATGTAATACCGGTAATGTATGAATACATCTCTAGCAAATCGTCTGCAAAACACATTGAAGAGCAATAGAAAAAATCAGAAATATGCGAACCAGAGTTAAAACGCTTCTTTTTATTCTATTTTTTGCCTCAACATCGGGGCTTTATGCTCAATTCCTTTCGGCCGAAGATGCTGTTGCAATAGCACTTAAAAACAACTTTTCTATTCAATTATCAAAACTGAATGAACGGATACTTCAAAATAATGTAACATTGGGTAATGCAGGATTTCTGCCCCAAGCCGATGCGTCGGTAGTAAGAAACAGCAGTATAACCAATACCCGGCAGGAATTTTTGAGTGGCGAAACAACCGACCGTAATAATGCGAAGTCTTCAACACTTAATGCAGGTGTAGGATTAGACTGGACACTTTTCGATGGCTTGCAGATGTTCACGGGGTACGAAATACTTAAAAAGCAGCTTGAAGCCGGAAAGATTGAAACCCGCATTGAGATTGAGAATGTAGTTGCAAATGTTTTACAGCAGTACTACAACATAGTGCAACTCAAACAAAAGGTGAGAATGTTTGAGCAGTCGGTTGCTTTAGGCAAAGCACGTGTTGAAATTGCCGATAACAAACTTCTGATAGGAGCAGGTTCAAGACTTGATTTATTGCAGGCCAGGGTTGATATGAACTCCGATATATCACAACTACTTAATCTCAATGATCTTATTACCGAAGCAACTGTAGGTCTTAATCTAATGCTTGCAAGAGACCCTGCGACCGATTTCGCGGTTGAAGATACAATTATACTACTTCCACCGGCTGATTATAATATTCTAAGAAGCAATATGCAGAAAGAAAATGCAAGACTGCAATTGAGCATGAGTGAAACCCAACTTGCCTTGCTGAATCTCAGAAATATAAAGGGACGGCGGTATCCTGAATTTGCAGTAAATATGGGTTATAACTTTAACAGACAAGATAGCGAATCGGGCTTTATAAGAACAGGCAGATCGGAAGGACTAACTTATGGATTTGCTGCACGGCTACCACTGTTTAATGGCTTTAATCAAAGCCGCCTTCAAAAGAATGCCAGTATTCAAATTGATGCTGCAAATCTTCAATATGATAGCTTTGTGGCTGAGATTGATGCACAATTGCTTTCAACTTATGCTGTTTATAACAATAAACTCAAGAATCTTGAATTAGAGAGGGAGAACCTGCAGACTGCCTACACCAACTTTGATATTGCCAATGAAAGATATCGCTTAGGCGAACTGGCCGGTATTGAGATAAGAGAAGCCCAGCAGAATCTACTAATAGCCCGCGACCGACTTATAACACTCATTTATCAGGCACGATTACTCGAAATAGAACTAATGCAGCTAACAGG
>OBJA01000126.1_pt1 | contig 75520 bp, 60 predicted proteins | sample 1519751 | NCBI WGS metagenome assembly OBJA01 (sample SAMEA3881238, study PRJEB22517) | soil metagenome | biome: lake sediment; feature: soda lake sediment; material: sediment, water from around vicinity | place: India | collected 2013-12-23 | depth 3 m | reverse complement strand
TCTTGCAAGGCATTCTTGAAATAAAGCCCGAAATTCATGTTACTGAGTATAAAATATCTGACTGGAATATGAAGCCATGCTCAGGTTGCGGACACTGTTGGTTTGTTAAAGCCGGCAAATGCATATTTAATGATGACTTCAGTACAAATATTCAGATTATAAAAGATTCTGATTTAATAATTTATTCGGTTCCTATTTGGGGAGGAAGTGGAAATCACCTATTTCGAATCTTTACAGAAAGAACTATATGTCTTGTAAATTCAGGTTTTGAAAAAAACGGTATAAAATATGGGCATAGATTACTCCCTGATGTTAAGATAAAAAAAACTATTCTATTCTCAACCTGTGCACTTCCAGGAAAACATAATTTTGAAACGATTATTTCGCATCTTAAGAGTTTCGAATATCTAGCTGGCATTGCATATACTGGAGAAATTCTTAAACACCAGTCTCTAGAAATGTGTTATTATGATGATTATCAAAATAATAATCTTGAAAACAATTGTCGTGAAGCAGGGAAAGAGTTTGCTTCAAGTTTAAAAATTGATGAAACTCTAATATCAAAAATAGCTTTTCCTGTAATGCAGGTTGAGGATTACATAAAGCTTATTGATAAAAGACAAGACAATTTCAGAAAAAATAATAAAATAAATTAAGTAAATGCCAATACTACAGGTTGCGATATTGACATACAATCATGAGAAATATGTAAAACAAACGATTCAATCAGTACTTTCTCAGAAAACAAACTATAGTATTGGCATAATTGTAATGGATGACTTCTCTACAGACAATACTAGAGAGATATTAACAGGTATTGAAAAACAATATCCTCAAAAAATCAAACTTCTACTAAATGAAAAGAATTTTGGCCCAAAAAAATCAGTTATACATCTAACAGAAATTGCAAATTCTAAATATCTAACTTGGCTCGACGGGGATGACTTCTGGTGTGATGATAACAAGCTCCAAAAACAAATAGATTTTCTTGAAAATAATCCAGAATATAAAGCTTGTTTTCATGATGCAAAAATTATTCATGAAAATACAAATGATGACATTCATTATTTAAACAGAACTCAAAACAACTGGAAGACTTATTCCCAATTTAACAATTACTCATCTGACTTTATGCCTTGGGCATTAATTCAAAGAAATATTATTCCAACAGCCTCACTGGTTTTTAGATACGAAAATCTAAATGAGTTTTTGCAAAATTACAAGTTTTCAGAATTATCAATGAGCTGGGCTTTGCATCTTGATTTAATAAAAAACTCTAAATTCAAATACTTTAACGAAGTTTGGTCGGTTTATAACGATCATTCTGGAGGGATATCGAAAAAATATGATATTGTTGAATTCAAACGGAACAATATTAAGATACTTGAACACATACTTAATGACAAAGCTTGGGATTATTATAAAGCTGATATATTTAAAACAATTTGCTCGGAATACAGATTTATTCTAAAGTCGAAACCGGAACTTTCAAAATCTATCAAGGAATACAAAAAGTCCATAAAACAATACGAAAAATACCTGAAACTATCGAGAGAATACGACATCAGACAACTAAAAGAAGACTATTATTATGTGCGGGATAACGGGATGGTGGAGTAAAAGCCATGAAATAGACAAGAGCCTGTTTAACTCCATGAGGGATAGCCTAATTCATAGAGGTCCTGATGGTTTTGGGTCTTATTTCTGCTCAAGCAAAAATCTTGCACTTGGTCATCGTCGTCTTTCTTTCCTCGATTTATCAGAAAGTGGATCTCAACCTATCTGCAATGAAGATAAAACTATCTGGCTCACTGTTAATGGAGAAATATACAATTATTTGGAATTGAGAGAAGAACTAAAAGAAAATCATGTATTTAAATCTGCAACCGATTCAGAAGTTATAATCCACGCATACGAAGAGTGGGGAATGGACATGATAAATAAGCTGGAAGGAATGTTTGCTTTTGGTCTGTGGGACGAAAATAAACAAAAGCTAATTCTTGCACGCGACAGGTTCGGAATAAAACCATTATATTATTATCTTGATGATAATCAGATGATTTTCGCTTCCGAAATAAAAGCAATTATAAAAAACCCAAATATTCCCAGAGACATTGACTTTGGTTCTTTTTGCGATTTTTTCGTATATAGATACATTCCATCCCCAAAGACTATTTTTAAAAATATTTATAAGCTTGAACCTGCTCATTATATTGAATTTAGTAATGTAAGCCAAATCTCAAAAATTGAATATTATAAATTTAGTTTTGATAATAATCATCAAGCGCAAAAGCAAGTAGTTTCGGAACTTGAAAATCTGCTGAGCGAATCTGTAAAAATTCATATTAGAAGCGAAGTATCTATCGGCTCTTTCCTTAGTGGAGGATATGATTCTTCGGCAATGGTAAATTTTTTTGCTGATCATCAGAAAGAATTCAATACTTTTTCTATAGGATTTTCAAACTGGGAGGCTAGCGAACACTTATTTGCTGAAATTGTTGCAAAGAAATTTAAAACCACTCATTTTTCTGAAGTACTTGATAAAACTTCACTTGATATACTTCGGGATTTAGTCTATTATTATGATGAACCAATTGCCGATATTTCGATAATCCCGACATATCAGGTCAGTAAACTTGCAGCCGGTCATAATAAAGCCGTTTTATCAGGAGAGGGAGCAGATGAAATATTTGCAGGGTATACATGGCATCGTGATTATTTGTGGCATGTTTCAAAAAAAGATATTAAATCAGCAAAAAAATGGGGATGGGATTTGCCAATCAATAATTTTGATATTGAAAGTTATTCCAAAGCAATGGGAATGGGTGAATTTGACAAGAACGAACTTCAAAAACTTCTAAATCCGGAAATACACAATAATATACCTGAGGATACAAACTGGTTTTATCGTAAATATTACAAAGACGAACTGCCAAATCCAAAACAGTTTCAATATATGGATATAAAATGCTTTATGGGAGAGCTTGTTCTAGCAAAAGTTGATCGTGCAAGCATGGCAAATTCTCTCGAAGTAAGAGTTCCCTTTTTGAATTCAAAAATAGTTTCGAAACTGCTTAATCTTTCACCTGAAGTATATTTCGATAAAAGTAAACAAAAAGTACTTTTGTACAAAGTGCTTAAAAATAAATTACCCGGAAAAATATTGAAGAGAAGGAAACAAGGATTTGTTGGTCCAGACAATTATTATATGGATTTTGAATGGTATAAAGACACTCTAAAATATAGTTTACTTGTAGAAAATAATATTATTAACCGAGATTGTATTGATAATTATCTCAACAATAAAGAGCACTGGAAACTTTGGAAAATTGCTGTGATGGAGTTGTGGTATAAAAAATGGATTGCAAATGAATAAATTTGTTTTTGTAGTATGTGGAGGTAAGGAACATATTGATGAATTAAATTTATCATTAAAATTCCTACGTCATTATTCTAAGAATGAAATTATTGTAGTAACTGATTTGGAAAGAAACGAGACTCCGATTGGACACAAAAATATTTTAGATATAAAAACACCAAGTGAATTATCTAATCATCAGGCGAGCATATATCTTAAGACAGGTCTAAACAAATTCCTTCCTAAAGGCTATACTTATTGCTATCTCGACGGTGACATAATCGGCATAAATTCGCAAGTTGATGAGATATTTTCATTTTTTAAAACCCCTATTGTTTTTGCTAGAGACCATTGTGTAATAAGAGAGTTCAGTCCGCATGCTTTAAATTGTGAATGTGTTGAAGCGAATTCAAAGGAAGAAGATATCTTTAATGGAAAACTGTCTGAACTTTTTGGAAAAATCAATTTAACAGACAGAAATATAAAAAAACAATCCGAAGAACTTTTAGCAATATTTACAAAATATAGGAATAAACCATTAAAATATTTATTGCAAAATCTGAGCTATATCTTTAAAAGATACATCATTCCGGCTAAATCTATAAAGATGGGCAATTATACATTTCTTCGTAGAACTCGTTGCTGGTATAATTCTGATAAGGAGATTATTCTGTTTGATTATCCATACTACGAAAAGAAACTATGGGGAACTTCAGGCATAAAATTTAATAAAGAGGGGAATTTCTGGGAGGATAAAAATGGCAGGAAATTTGAATTTAAAGCCCCTGAATGCGAACATCTCTCAAAATATCTAAATAAAACATACAAATTAGCAATCCCTGACAATTGGAAACATTGGAACGGAGGTGTTTTTATTTTTTCTGATGATTCTGCAGAATTTTTAAACTACTGGCACGATATAACAATAAAAGAATTTGATAATAATTATACAAAAACAAGAGATCAAGCAACTCTAGCAGTTAGCGTTTGGAAATTTGGGCTTGAAAATCACAATTATATTCCAGAAGAATATAATTGGATTACTGAATATGCTAATAATAAGATTGCATGGAATAAAGACAAAGGATATACCAGAGATGGTTTTAATACAGTGTTTCATCCCACACTACTTCATATTTACCACGAATGGGGCAATGAAAACTGGAGTATCTGGCAGTCTGTAATTGAATTGATAAAGAAATTAAAATAGATAATATTAAAAAAAAAAGTACTATTTGTTTTTTATTAAGATTTATATCCACAAATCGTTTTTGTACATTTTTCTTGTTTTAAACAAAGCTTTGTATTAAATTTGTTTGATTAAAAGTTTAAATGTTCATTATCAAAAATTTACAAATATGAAAAGGGATTTTAATCCGAGTTCAGATATTATCTATTCCAAAGACTCTGTGTTCTTTCCTCTTAGTATAGAAGATAAAGAGTTTTTGTTAGCTCATACGGAATGTAGGGAATATGCAAAAAACGAAATCGTATTTTCGGAGAATTCTAAGCCTAAATCATTAATATGTTTATCAGTAGGTAAAGTAAAAATCTTTAAAGAAGGAGTTGGAGGAAGAGAACAAATTATTAGACTGGCAAAACCAGGAGGCTTTATTGGTTATCGAGCCTTATTTGCAGGACAGAATTATCACGCATCTGCTGTAGCTTTGGAAAACTCTGTTGTATGCTTTATTGATAAAACTCCATTATTTGAGCTAATGAAAAGAGAGCCAGTTTTAAGTTTCAATATTCTTAAATCCATTGCGACTGAGCTTGGTTTCTCGAATATGAGGACTGTAAGTCTTACTCAAAAACATATTCGAGGCAGACTTGCTGAATCACTATTATTTTTGATTGACCAATATGGATACGAAGAAGACGGAATAACCATACAGGCATATTTATCAAGAGAAGATGTTGCAAATCTTAGTAATATGACTACTAGTAATGCAATCAGAACACTGTCAACTTTTGCCTCAGAAAAAGTACTCGCTTTAGAAGGTAGAAAGATAAAAATACTTAATATCGACAAACTACAAAGAATCTCGGAATTAGGCTGATTGCTAAATCTGATTCATTGCGACAACAGGTTCAAGACGAGAAGCCTGACGAGCCGGCGCAAAGCCTGAAATAATACCAATTACGACAGATATTAATATTCCTGTAATTATATTATTAATACTCAGTGCAAAATATAGAGGGGTAAACTCTGTAGCTAAGAGTGTTCCAGCCCATATTATCAATAATCCGAATATGCCTCCAAATACACATAAAGTAACAGCTTCAGTAAGAAACTGTATTAGTATTAAATAAGATTTAGCTCCTATTGCCTTTTGAATCCCAATTTGCTTTGTTCTTTCTTTTACTGTAACAAACATTATATTTGCAATACCAAAGCCTCCCACAAGAATTGCAAAGCCTCCAATAATTATTCCTGCTAAGTCAATTATTCCAAATATACTGTCAAGACCTTTTGATATCATGCTTGCCTGATTTATTGCAAAATCCTCTTCCTGCATAGGCTTCAATCTTCTTATTGTTCTCATAATAATTAACAATTCGTCGCTCAACTGTTCAATGCTAATATTCTCCTTTGCACTAACAGTAATATATGGATTTAAAGATTCAGAATTTATATCAAAGATTGTTTTACCATAATGAACAGGAATAAGTACAGCATCATCCATGCTATTATTGAACATGTCTTCTCCTTCTTTCTTAAAAATACCTACCACAAGAATTTTTTTTCCTGAAATTTTTATTGTTTTATTAATAGGATCTTGACCAGGAAATAGCTTTTCTGCAATTCTAGCTCCGATTATTGCAACATTTCCTCCTGCATTAGATTCAATACTAGTAAAATACCGCCCTTTCTCTATATTAAACTTTCGTATCTCATCGTATTCATGGGTTGCCATAATAATTCCTACATTATCTACAGAGTTTCTATCCGCCTCAACCCTTCCAGAAGTGGTTGCAACAAATGATACAGATTCAGCATACTGAGACATTTTTTTTATATCATCATATTCTTTCAGACTTGATATTGGTCTATTTATATACTTCCACCATGGATAGTCGCTTCCAAAAAGCCAAGGCCATTTTTGAATGTAAACAACATTATTACCGAGAGAACTCACATTGTCGCGAATTGTTCTTTCGAGAGAATCAATAACTGTCATCACAGATATAATGCAGAAAATTCCAATAGTCACACCAAGAAGAGACAAAAATGTTCTTAACTTATTATTTATCAGAGAATTAAATGCCATTCTCACACTATCTGCTGCAAGTCTGATAAATATTGAAATCATAATTTATTATTTTTTTCAAATATAATATAAACACCAATACCAAATTACATTATCTGAAAATTCAGTGAATTTGTTAAAACAAAAACAAAATATCAGGATTTTCATATGTTTATTTTTAAAAAGCCTTAGAGAACAATGATTTTGATTATTTTTGCATTTAAACATGTCTTAATATGAGTTTTAATATTGAAAAAATCAGATTAGATTTCCCGATACTTAAAGAAAAAATCTATGGTAAAAACCTGATATACTTTGATAATGCAGCTACAACGCAAAAACCACAATGCGTGATTGATACAATTTCTGAATTTTACTCAAAATACAATTCTAATATACACAGAGGCGTTCATTATCTAAGTAATTTTACAACTGTTGCCAATGAAAACTCTAGGGAAACGATTAGAAAATTTATAAATGCAGAAAAAACTGAAGAGATTATCTTTACGAGTGGCACTACGCAAGCAATAAATCTTGTTGCATTTTCATTCGGAGAAGCATTCATAAAAGAAGGCGATGAAATTATAATTTCCGAGATGGAGCACCATTCAAACATTGTTCCATGGCAACTCATGTGTGAGCGAAAAAAAGCGAAAATCAAAGTTTTAACTTTTAATGATAGAGGAGAATTGGAAATTGAGAAACTGCATAATCTTATAAATGAAAGGACCAAGCTAGTTTGCGTTTGTCATATTTCAAATGCATTAGGAACAATTAATCCCTTAAAAGAAATAATCAGCATATCACATAGATATAATGTTCCGGTACTTATTGATGGCGCACAAGCAGTTCAACATATAAAAACAGATGTTAAAGATTTGGATTGTGATTTTTATGTTTTCTCAGGTCATAAAATATATGGTCCAACCGGTACGGGAGTTTTATTTGGGAAAGAAAAACTTCTTGAACAAATGCCTCCATATCAAGGAGGAGGAGAAATGATTTCGAAAGTTAGTTTCGAAAAAACTACATTTAATGTTTTGCCTTTTAAATTTGAGGCAGGTACTCCAAATTTTATTGATATTGTTGGTTTTGCGAAAGCGATTGAATATATTGAAGAAATTGGATTGAAAGAAATTGAGAATTATGAAAACAGACTGCTTAATTATGCTACTAAGAAGTTGGAGGATTTGGAATGGATTAGAATTATAGGAACAGCAGAAAAAAAGTCGGGTGTAATATCGTTTTTGCCTGATAATATACACTTCTATGATACAGGAGTATTACTTGATCAGATGGGAATTGCAATAAGAACAGGTTCTCACTGTGCAGATACAGTTATGCAACATTACTCAATTGAAGGTACGGCTAGAATGTCTTTTGCATTTTACAATACTTTTGATGAAATTGACATAACGATTGAGGCACTAAAGAAAGTTAAAAGTATCTGCGGGTAATCTAAGAGAAGAATCTAAACCTATTTTTTCAAGAACTTACTTCTAATAATGCCTTTGTCAGTGACTATTGTAATAAAATAGATTCCATTATAAAGATTACTTATATCAATTTCTATTACACTACTTTCAGTAAATTTACTATGTGAAAATACATATTGCCCAATTGAATTATAAATTAAAACATCATCAATAAATAAATTGTCATTGAGATAGATAAAAATACTAGTTTCTGCAGGATTAGGATAAATTTTCACTTTTTCCTCAATGCCATTTTGCTGAGAACCAACATTCGTTTCATATAATAGCTTAAATCCTCCTGCTCTTATATTTGCATTACTTCTAAATGTAACAGTGGCTCTATTTCCTGACAGTAGAATTGATTCAGGAAGTTCGTAGCCTGAAAGTGTTGCTACAGACTGATTATTAGCATCGAGTATTTGTATATAATCATGAATTGGTTCAATATCAAATTCAAGAAATGTAATCCTTATATCCTCTGCATCAACAGGTTGAATTCTCCAAGTACAGAAAGTATTATTTTGATACATATAATTATTACTCCCGTCAGAAATAATGCCCTGATGTTCAGTAAGTGTTGTTGATAGATTACAATATTTAGGTTTCTTGCCTGTATAAGACAATAACCATCCTGAATTTCCCTCATTTTCTCCAGAAAAGAATTTAATCAAGACCTTGTCTCCACTACTTTCAAAAACAGAAGGATTATCTGTGCCGTAAAATGTTCTTAAAACAGGGCTTTGTTCATTATCACCATCAAACAAGATAATAAAATCATCATCACTAATTTCGAAGTTTAAAAATTTGAATTCTATTCCGTTTGCCGAGTCCTGAGGTGTCACTAGCCATTCACACTCAAGGTTCGAGCTATAATTATTAATCGGACCACTACCATCATCAATAATACCCTCAAAAGTAGTTAGTTCTTTTAATCCTTGACAATTTCCGCTAAAAGTATCGGGAACTGCATTAACAATTACTTCATGCAAAAGAGTAAAATCTGATCCTCCGGGTTTTAGGTTTTCTATATAAAAGAATCCATCATAAGATCCTCCCCACCCCCAATTAATATGATAATGTGTAGAATCGCTATATGCATCGAGAACGAATGCATGTCCCATAATAAACAGAGTATCAGACCAACCTGCATAGTATAGAGGAATTTTATTATCCAGATGGTCAATTAAAGTTCCATGCCAGTCAAAGTCCTCAGGTAAACTATCTCTGAATAAATACTGTGTATCACTATTATATTTAAAATAAGTGTACAAGGTATAAGCTCCTTTATGATTATACATCCCACTACCATTTGGTCCATAATTCATGTCAACAGAAACACCTATATGATATAGTAATTTGGCAAGATCATCATTATAATCTGTAGGTCTTATAGGCATATGGTCATAATTGTAATATTGTTCTTCAAAATTGACAGACTGCAAACCGTAAACATCATGATAATAAGAATATGAGCCTATTCCGGTTTCTGGATGTCTAAAATAATTCATAATCTGTCCGAGCGCTACTGCAACGCAGCCAACAACAGTTCTGCCGTCAGTTCCTGCTGGATCTGGCGGACAGTGTGAATTATAATATAGCCCTTGGTTCCATTTTGTTTTGATTAAAGGTGTGGTAGTTTTAATATTTGTTTTTGCAATAAAAGCTGAATTGGGAGTTAATAATCTGTTCCATTCTTCAATGAATTTTTCGTTTATAATAGCTCCCTCCAAAACATTCGATTCAATCTGCTTGGCATATGACTCTAGCCACCACCGAATCGCTGGGTGCATATCTTCCTTTCGAAAATCACCCTCAAAAGAAAAAGCGAGAACAGGATAAACTGACATATGAGCAGCAATAATTATAAATCCTCCTGATTTAAGTCTAAGAACATGATAAACATCGGTTTCGTTAATTGTCTCTGTAAAACCATCTAAGATTTGAAGAGATTTTGACTGCAGATACTCTTGTGTTGAGTATCTTTCAAATAAACTATTTTGAGCAATTATTACAGCTTGCTCAAAGTTAATTGTTTGAGCAAATGCTGGAGTTGAACTCAAGATAATTATACTAACAATTAAAAAATAGATAGACTTTCTCATAAGCAAAAAATTTTATATGCTGTGATCTGTTTTGTTGTAATTTGCATGAACTCTTTCTACTCTTTTTCTGAGATAAAGGACATATTCATCCCAGTCTGTAATTGGCTTAGTTGCTACACCAGATTCCATTGCAGCTTTTGCCACAGCAGGAGCAACAAATTCAATTACTCTCAAATCAAGAGGTTTCGGAATTATATATTCTTTGCCAAATTCAATTTTTTCAAGATTATAAGCCTTAGCTACATAATCAGGAACAGGCAGTAGTGTAAGTTTGGCAAGCGCCTTTGATGCAGCTAATTTCATTTCTTCAGTAATTTTTTTTGCACCCACATCTAGTGCTCCTCTAAAAATAAATGGGAAACCTAAAACATTATTAACCTGATTTGGATAATCGCTTCTACCTGTTGCCATTATTATATCGTTTCTTGCATCGGTTGCATCTTCATAGCTAATTTCAGGATCAGGATTTGCCATTGCAAAAACTATAGGATTTGCAGCCATCGATTTAATCATATCCTTAGAGACAACTCCTGCTACCGATAGCCCTACAAAAACATCTGAATTTATCATAGCCTCGGAAAGGGATCTTAAATTTCTATTTGTTGCAAATTCTCTTTTTTGTGAATTAAGACTGGCATCGTCAGCTCTCACAACTCCTCTTGAATCGCAGATCAGGATATTTTCTTTTTTAACACCTAACATGCAAAACAGTCTAGCACATGATATTCCAGATGCTCCGGCACCATTAAAAACGACTTTAACCTCTCCGATATTTTTATTTGCAAGTCTAAGTGCATTAATCAAAGCACCTCCAGAAATTATGGCAGTTCCGTGTTGATCATCATGAAAAACAGGAATATCCATTAGTTCAATTAATTTTTCTTCTATTTCAAAACATTCAGGAGCTTTAATATCTTCAAGATTTATTCCTCCAAAAGTGGGCTCTAAAGATTTAATTATTTCAATTATTTTTTTAGGGTTGTTTTCTGCAATCTCAATATCAAAAACGTCGATATCAGCAAAAGCTTTGAAAAGTAGCCCCTTCCCTTCCATAACAGGTTTTGATGCCTCAGGTCCAATATTACCCAAACCCAATACAGCTGTTCCATTGCTAATTACTGCGACTAGATTTCCTTTTGCTGTATATTCATAAATTTTCTGTTTATCTTTTTCAATTTCAAGACATGGCACTGCTACTCCAGGAGTATAAGCAAGTGATAAATCAGTTTGATTGGCAAAATCTTTTGTTGAGACTACCTCAATTTTGCCTTTACGATTTCTACTATGATAGTCTATTGCTTCTTTTTTTAAATCTTTTTTCATAATTATTCACCATCTATATCTGTATCATGAATTTCTCTCAATGCTTCATTATCATCTAACTGATTCTTAACCAAATCTGCCTGATTAAATCTGTTCTTTAAAATATCAAGCGCGTTGTACAAAGCATTTCTAAGGGATACTTCAGAAGCAATACCCTTACCGGCAATTTCGTATGCAGTTCCATGCGCAGGAGAAGTTCTCACAATCGGTAAACCAGCAGTATAATTAACTCCATCCTCAAAAGCGAGGAGTTTGAATGGAGATAATCCCTGATCGTGATACATAGCAAGTACAGCGTCGAAGTGTTTATATTCCGTTGCCCCGAAAAAACCATCTGCGGGAAATGGTCCTATTGCAAGAATTCCTTCTTTTCTAGCTTTCTCAATAGTTGGAATAATGACATCCTTCTCTTCATTGCCCAATACACCTTCATCACCACAATGTGGATTAAGACTTAATACTGCAATCTTAGGTTTTCGAATTCCAAAATCAATCATTAAACTTTTGTTAAGTACTCTTAATTTTAAAAGTATTGCTTCTTCAGTAATTGCTGCAGGTACTTCCGACAATGGCAAATGTCCCGTAACTACACCAACTTTAAGAGTCTCACAAATTAATAACATTAAATACTCTGAAGAGTTAAACTCTCTTGCCAGATACTCTGTATGTCCGGGAAAATCAAAATTTTCTGATTGAATATTTTTTTTGTTTATTGGACAAGTTACAATAGCATCCAAGTCTCCATATTTTAGATCCTGTACTGCCTTTTGTAAGGCTTGTAAGGCATAACTACCTGCTTCAGGTGTTGATTTTCCAATTTCAACCTTAACATTGTCTGTGATGCAATTTACTATGTAAATACGCTGACTATTAACTTCTTTAACAGAGCTAACCAATATAGGATTCGGATTATTTGTATTAAAAGCCTTTCTATAGTATGCTAAAACCTTTGGTGATCCATAAATAACAGGAATACAAATATCAGTAATTCTTTGATCTGACAATGTTTTTATTAATACCTCATATGATATTCCATTTATGTCTCCATGCGTAAATCCAATCTTCATTTTATTCATAAACTTATCTTTCATTAATTTTATTAAGAATGTAATTAAATAGTAGTCTTACTCCAACTCCAGAACCACCAATACCTCTATATGAATCTTTAGTTTCATTAAATGCAGGTCCGGCTATATCTAGATGTATCCAGTTATAGTCTGTAAAATGTTCTAAGAATTTACCGGCAGTAATTGCACCGCCCCATCTCCCTCCAATATTTTTTAAATCTGCAAGCTCTGATTTGAGTTGTTCTTTGTAATCGTTCCACAATGGCAGTTCTACCAGCCTTTCATATGTATTGAATCCCGATTTGATTATCTTATTAATACTTTCTTTGTCGTTACCCATTACGGCAGTTGCATTTATCCCTATAGCAACAACAGCAGCACCAGTGAGTGTTGCTATATCAATTACTAGTTCAGGATCATATTTTTTTGCATACCCAAGAGCATCGGCTAAAATTAAGCGACCTTCCGCATCAGTATTTAGGACTTCAACACTTGTTCCATCGAACATTTTAATAATATCCTGTGGGACATAAGCATTGTTTCCCGGTCTATTATCAGTTGCAGGAATTAATCCTATTACTTTAATCGGCAACTTAGCTTCTGAGATAGCTGCAATAGCACCAATTACCGCTGCAGCTCCGGCTTTGTCAGATTTCATGGTATCTAAACTTCCACTCGGTTTAAGATTTATTCCTCCTGTATCAAATACTAGCCCTTTACCTACAAAAACTATGGGCTTTTTATTTACAGCATTTTCAGGTTCCCAACTTAATATACTAAATGTTGGAGGATCAACACTACCGCGATTAACAGCTAGCAATCCGCCCATTTTTAGAGATTCTATTCTTTTTTTATCAAACACTTCTGTTTTAAAACCATGACTAATGCCAATTCGGACAATTTCTTGTGACAGCTTTTTCGCAGACATAAAAGATAGTGGTTCATTTACTATGTTTCTAGCATAGAACACACCACTTACAATTGCTTTTAAGTTATGTATGTCAGCATCATCAATATTCTGACTATTGATTTCTATATTTTCCAATTTTGGCTCAAGAAATTCTTTAGGCTTTAAATATTTCGTAAATTCATATGAACTAAGCATAAGTCCTTCAAGCAAATGCATTGAATCCTTATTCTGAGCCAAATCAATTATTCCAGCACACGTAAATTTTTCGTCTAAAATTGCTTTATAAATGCTATGCCCGTGTTTGCGTAGTTCTTCATTACGTTCAAAGTCTGTTTTTTTACTCTTAGAAATAACAATAAAAACAGGCTTAATTACAGATGGCAACTGAATTAACTGACATCCTTCCTGCTTAAAATTCCTCTCAATATAATTAGTCTCATCTATTGTTAGAGACAAGTCTTGCAGTTGATCTCGCTCATTTAATATATATATTAAAGCTATATCATTACATATCTTTTTACTTTTAGAAATTTTAAGCATAATTATTTGTTTTAATCTACATATTCTTTTCTAACCACTATTGTAATATTCCTATTTTCACTTTCAAAATATCCGTAATCGTAACAGAAATAATAAACTTTTCCGGTTTTAGTTTTATAGATATTTGTCATGTAATCAAAATTAAAACCAGCTTGAATTAGTTTATCCTTAGATGTTTTTGATTTACTTCTAATCATGAATTCTTCCAAAACACGTCTATTATTTCTGAGTATTCTATTTACATTTCTGCAAAAATTATTTGCATCTTTATTCTGCCTATTATTAAACGTGTTCCTGCACTGATCACAACAGAATTTTTTATCTATTCGGCCTTCAAATAATTCACCACATTCAGGACATTCGCGTTTCATAAATTTTTCATATCAAATGACAAATATATGCAAAATAAACGACAACAAATGTTTTTTCTAACAAAAAAGACTGCCAGAAGCAGTCTTTTTGTTAGAAAGTTTTTTTTAATTACTTTATAAGATTAATTTTTTTATTCAGCATAATCTCTCCATCGGATATTTTAATAAAATAAGTTCCATTTGATAATTGTGATATGTCTATTTCAGAAATCTTCTGATCATTATTAAACTCTAATAATTTTTGTCCCATCATATTAAATAATTGCACATTTACAGTTTTTGGCGATTCGAAATACATTATTCCATCAGTTGGGTTTGGATAAATCTTAATATGAGAATTAAGATTATTAACAACATTTCCAGAAACATCGACAATAATATTAAATTGACAAGAATACTCTTGTTGGCTTCCTTCAAAAACATAAGTATAAGTAATATTATGCTCACCTTCACCTGCCTCTTCAGGGTTGAAAACATTATTATTTACCCCTTCGCCGGAATAAACTCCACCGACAGGATATGCACCGGAGAGAGCAAAAGCATTATCTTCAATATCTACTTGAATATTATCAGGACAAACAACATTTTCCACACAAAACTCCACCGACCAACTACTATTAAAACCACTTTGATTACCTGGCAAATCAAGTATTATTTCTTCTGTATCAAGGTTTGTAATTAGCACATGACCGGGGGTTCCAAACCACATAAATCCGGGCATTCCGTCACCATAAGAATCATAAATTGTATATTTATAACAGCCTGGACCTAAACACCAAGAATAAATATAATGTTGCTCTACATTGTCTGCATAAGGGCCTCCTGAATATAGAATATTATCATTTTCGTCCACAAGTTCCCATGTATTTTCACTTCCGTATCTATCAGTTAGCAGGTCATGTTCAATCATTTGACCATTGTGTACCATGTGAAAGTTTTTAGATAATTGAGCGTTTCCTATAATTAGATTTGTTCCTCCATTTGGTTCTGAAATCGAGAATACAATTTCATTGGATCCTGCGGGGAAAGGTCTTTCCGGAAAAATAATTACTGCAGTTTCATTACTTTCAATTGTTTGATTATGAATCAATTCATCTGTTATATCATTACAAGTATATGTTACAGTAATACTAGTTAAAGGGTAATCATCAAGATTTTTTATTATGATTTCCGGTATGAATGTATTTTGATTACAGATAATATTTTCAGGGCTAACTATCTCATTTATTGACACCTTTCCTGAATAAACATTTATAATTCGAGTCATAGAATTGTTAGATTCATACTCATCCTCTTGACCATTTGGATTTTCAACAAATGCCGTAAGAGTATGAATTCCGTCGGGAATTGAAATTTCGGGAAATAATACTATATCATTTTCCAGAGTTTCCAGACTACCTTCCCAGTTTATAATTACAGGCTCATTATCATTTAAAATATATCCTACATCCAAGGTTTCCAATACAATTTGCCCAAGGTTTAAAATTCTAAGTTCTGGCATAAATGTAGCATCATATATATGCAACAAACCTTGAGGAGCAACTATTCCTTGTAACATTGCATCATATTGGTTATCATTTGGTACAACCATAACATTACCTATGTGCGGGACTCTAAACTGCCTAGTAATAACAATATCTAAATCTGCAACTGTATTGATTGATTCAAACACAAGTGTAACTTCTCCATTACTATCTGCAAGTTTTGCATCTAGTAGCACTCCATCATTGCTTAGTGCTACATATGCATCCGGTTCTGTTGTAACTAACAGATTATTCATTCCTACAGGAATGGTTGATAAATACTCGGCTGTAAGGTTAGGAGTCGTTCCAACATAAGGCATTACGGAAGGGTCTCCCATTACATGATAAATCTCCCAGTAGTATTTATCTCTAGTCGACGTACTAGCCATAACCTGCATATTACCACTAAATATCATCTGATAAGCGGTTGTATAAGCTTCTTCTCCATTATCGTGAAATAAATGATCGTAGGCTGCCTGAGTAGTTTGGGCGTATGTAGTATTTGCATTTATATTTGATGTAATTCCCACACTCCAGTAAAAATCCTCATCCCACATGGTATTGTTCGAACCTCCAATATGTATTACAGCTCCCTTCTTATCTGCGCGTAATAATGCTTCACCGAAACACTCATTATCGTTGAACTTATTTGACTGGCAACAATTTCCTACACTGAAAAAATACTTACCATCATTCTGTAAGTTTGGAATATTTGCGGTAGTAAAGTTTGGTCCTGCCCAGCCGTTGGATCCGCAATGTGCTGTATAGTTCACATATCCTACCCCATTACTAATATCCGAAATTATTGCTGCAGCCTGAGAATTAGATTGTGGATATAAATAAGTATGATCAATTACACCCTTGTCTTCGTTGAAATAATAATTCGTTGCGTAATTTATCTGACCATTCCCATGTGAAGCTCCAAAATTACTATCATCACCGGCAACCAAAACTGATTCGACAATAAAATCGCTATCAGGAAAAGTAAATTGCTCAAACATTAAAGTTTTTTCTATCTGAGGTAATAATTGATTCACATTTGTCGCTGAAAACCTTCCGAAATACATTTCAGGAACATAATCTCCATTTCCATCAAATTCACAATAATACATATCCGAAACATGACCTGACATTTGGAAAGAAGGTATCTGTGCGACATCGCCAACAAACAACGCATATGTTGGTGCAGGATCTTCGGTTGTTCCCGCTTCGTATAAATCCTGAATAAAGGCTTTAATTGCTGTGGTTGTAGAGCCAATATCATCAGTATAGGCGGTTACTACATTAAAACCTTTTTTTGTTTTCCACGCAATAAAGTCTTGCAAAGCTTCTTCAAACATACGGTCAGAGATTATTACATATTTAATTGGATACTTAGATATTTCATCCTTTGTTTGTATTTCTTTGTAATTCCACAATGACCTATATGCAGGCTCAAATGCCGGAGAATATTTATTTGTTTTTATTCTCTCAGACTTCGATATATTTGCATTTTCAAATGTAAGTTCTACGACTATATTATTTTTAACTGTAAGTGTATTAGTTTCAATATCGTATTCAAAAGGATTTACAATAATTTGAGCAATGTTAACTCCTCTCATTATTCCTTTTTTATTTACCTGAACTATTTGCGGTTGATAATATGAAAAATCTGAATAAATCTCATCAGACTTCTCGAATGGGACTTTATCTGGATCTTGATTTTTAAATAAGGACTCCTGATTTGGGAGAATTTTATTTGAATATCCAAAATCATTCAAGGAGATAATCTGTTCGTCAAATGATATGATTTCAATATTAATATCTGCGTCATAGGGAACTTCAATCAACCTCGCCATAACAGGAAGTTCCGGGAATGAAATATTCTTATCAGGATAGTAACCCGAGACAGACAGTTTGAGAAATTCTCCATGTTTAGTTTTGAAATTTTGCAAATAAATACCATCAATTGTGTTAATAAATTTCAGCGAATTATCGGTATTCACTAAAATTTCTGATTTTGCATCATATTTGTCAAGAGGAACAAAAGTCTGCGCTATCGATAACTTGAAACTAATGAGAATAAATAATAATAAAATAAGGTTTTTCATAATAAATTCTATTGATTAAAACTTGGATTCACACTATTTTGAGATTATAATAATTCATATTGTAAAAATAAGGTTTTAAATCTATCCAAACACAGATTTGAATAAAAAAAACAATTATTTATACTAATTGACTCTAGCACTAAATTAAAAATTGCATAATTAGGAAACTGAAATAAAAAGAAATTAATCCTTTTTAAAAAAGTTAAAGAATTTATTTTTCTTTTTTTCCTCCTTTTGCTCCTGACATTGACCAGTAAGATACTCTGAGTCAGGGATTAATATTTCGCGAATTTTATTCCAACCGATAAAGCCTCCAATATTTCTATCATCAATAAATATGTCTGCATCAATTTTACGACTCATATATTTATTAAAATCCTCGTTAGGATGACTTTCATTTATTGCGTAAAAGTATACTCCTCGTTCAATACAAAAATCCACAGCTTCTCTCAAATAAATTCCATCTCTGAATGTCCATAAGATTAAGCGATGACCCCTACTTTGAAGTTCTTTCAATACCTCGGTTGCTCCAGGCAGTTCTTTGCCAATTTGAGGATAACAATGTTCAACAATCGTTCCGTCGAAATCAACAGCAATTGTAAGTTTTAAATATCCCATACTTACTGCACCTTAAATAGCGTAACCTTTGAATTACTACTATTTTGCTGAACAGGAGCCATTATTAATTGTTTTTCTGTAAGCTGTAATATTTGGGATTTTTCCTCCTTTCCAGTTTCTGCGAGAGTTACAATAATAAATTTAGCATCATTTGACAGTTTCCACTGACCCTTGCTTAATCCTCCAATACCTTCAGAGTGATATGTTTTATCTTCATTAAATTGAAAAAATGCGTTTTCTTTCATTTTATTATATCTATCTATTATCAAAGGCAAATATTCTGGCGGAACCTGAAAATCTTTTATTTCCATTGTATCTATTTTCCATGTTCCGACAAGCATTTGAGAATACTCTGCTTGTTTTTTACCTTGTTGAGCAAAAACATTCACAGAAAAAAATAAAATCACAATTAGTGTATAAAACTTAATAGTTTTCATAAAGTTTAGTTTAGTTTAGTTTAGTTTAGTTTATTTTATTTTATTTAATTTTCAATAATTTCATTAGTAGACAAATTTAAAATCTTACTCTTAGAACTTCTACTTTTTAATATATCCGGCATTCTGGTATAGCTCGTGTCAGTAAAAAATATCTGTCCAAAACCATTATCAGAAACCAAATCAGTAATTTTCACAACCCTTTTCTTATCCAATTTATCAAAGATATCGTCTAATAGCAATATAGGTGCCAAATTAACATTTTTTTTAATATATTCAAACTGTGCAAACTTTAAACTTATTATGTATGACTTCTGCTGTCCTTGAGAAGCATATTTTTTAAGGGACATTCCACTCATTACAAATTCAAAATCATCTTTATGTACACCTGTAGAAGTATATCCTGAGAAAATATCTCTCCTAAGATTATTTTTAAGCAATCCTAATAGTTCTGATTCATTTAGCTGTGAATCATATATTAAATCAACTTTCTCTTTACTTCCTGAAACGATGTCATAAAATTTTTGAAATATTTCAATTATTTCGTTTTTAAATTGACTTCTTTTTGTATGAATTATACTACCATATTCAGCTAACTTCATATCCCATATCTCAAAACTCTCAGAATCAATCTGCTTCATATTATCGACGCTTTTAAGCAAATAGTTCCGCTGTTCGAGAGCTTTGTTGTAATTAATCAAATTATTTAGATAGGATTTGTCAAACTGAGAGATTATTGAGTCGACAAATTTTCGTCTTAAGTCACTCCCTCCATAAATTAAAATATTATCGGTTGGAGTTGAATAAACTAATGGAATAAAGCCAATGTGGTCTGATAGTTTGGCATATTCTGTTCCATTTTTTCGAAAACTTTTATTCTTCCCTGTTTGAACTCCACAATAGATAATTTCCTGAGATTCGTGCCGTTGGTACTGTCCATCAATTATAAAAAAATCTTTACCTGTCTGAATATGAAGCTTATCTATAGAATTAATAAAACTTTTACAAAATGACAAATAGTGAATACTATCAAGCAAATTGGTTTTTCCGGCTCCATTATCTCCAATAAAACAGTTTATCCTTTGACATGGCTCATAATCGAATGATTCAAAATTTTTAAAGTTTACCAATGAAAGTTTTTTTAAATACATCTTTTTTTTTACAAAAATAAAAAAATACTGCTACTAACCCATAAAAAAACTAGAACTAAGATAGTCATTAATAAACTGCGACAATAGGCAATCTTCTGCCAAAGCCAAAAGCTTTCGAAGAGATTCTGAGCACCGGTGGTGCCTGAAAACGCTTATATTCAGAATTTTCCACTAGAGAGATTACCTTTTGCACTACAATATTATCGAATCCCATTTCAATAATTTCAGCTTTTGATTTTTTCTTTTCGATGTATTCAAACAATATTGGGTCAAGAACATCATAATTTGGAAGAGAATCAGAATCTTTCTGATCAAAACGAAGTTCTGCTGAGGGTAGTTTAGTTATAATATTTTCCGGAATAATTGGTGCGATATTTTCGTTAATATACACAGCTAGATTATAAACATCTGATTTATAAAGATCTCCTATTACAGCAATTGCCCCATTCATATCTCCATAAAGAGTTGTATAACCAACTGCAGCCTCACTTTTATTTGATGTATTCAATAGTATATGTCCAAATTTATTAGAAAAAGCCATAAGAACAGACCCTCTTATTCTAGCTTGAATATTTTCTTCAGTAACATCTGGATTTGTACCTAAAAACAAATTATTCAAAGTTTGATCAAATTGTAGTCTTAAATCTTCTATTTCAATTATATGATAATTTATATTGCATCTTTCAGCCATGTCAACAGAGTCGCTAATTGAATGTAAAGATGAATATTTTGTAGGCATTAAGAGTACTTCGACATTTTTATGTCCTAGTGCTTGTACTGCAAGAGCAAGAGTTATTGCTGAATCAATTCCTCCCGAAAGACCTAAAACGGCTTTAGAAAATCCGGATTTCTCGAAATAATCTTTAATCCCTAATACAAGGGCATTATTAATGTTCGCATATTTGCAAATCTTTTCCGACTTTATCTCTTTAATTTTATCAATCAAATCAACATCAACAATTACAAAATCTTCTTGAAAATATTTACATTGTGCAACAATTTCTGCGTTTCTATTTAGAACAAAGCTTCCACCATCAAAGATTAATTCTGTGTTAGCACCTATTTGATTCACATAAATTATTGGGATTTTATATTTTTTTGAGTTTTTAATTAAGATTTCTTTTCTAGTTTCTGCTTGATCGAAAGAATATGGAGAACCTGAAATATTTATTACAAAGTCGGGCAGATATTTCGATAAAACATTCATTGGAGAATTCCTATAAAGCATTTCTTTGTCAAAATCTGTATTCTTCTTCTGTTCATCCCACAGGTCTTCACAAATTGTGACTGCAATTTTTTTGTTTTTATATTCTAATAAACTGAACTCGTCATTTGACTCAAAATACCTATATTCATCAAAAATATCATATGTTGGCAATAGGGTTTTATTAAAAACTTTTTCAATTTCTCCATTATAACAGAAAACTGCAGAATTAAATAATTTCTTCCCTTTTTTGTTTTTGTTAATCATTGGTGCTCCTACTATCGCAGCAATGTTTCTGCAGCATTTTGCTATTCTAGATAATTCAATATAGCATTTTTCGATAAAATCCTTACGCTCAAGCATGTCCAAAGGTGAATAACCACAAATTGAGAGTTCTGAAAAAACAATTAAATCTACAGATTCCAATTCAGCTTTTTTTATTGCTTCAATAATTTTATTCGCATTTGAACTAATATTTCCAATATGGAAATTAATTTGAGATAGAGCAATTTTCATAATAACTTAAATTAAAAACCCGGAAACTTAACAGAAACCGGGTACTAACAATTTTTAATATTTATAATCAGAATAATACTCCAATTTTCAAATGAATATCATTAAGAACTGTTTTTGGTTCAGCAACGGCATTTCTTGATTCATCAAACACTTTAAACTTCGAGAAATCCATCAAGCCTCCCGTATATAAAACCTCAACAAGCAATCTTGTGTTGCCTGTTAAACCATATTCTATCCCACCGCCAATGTGCCATCCAATATTCAATAGCCTTACATGCTCATTGACAAGTACATAATTATCTGAAACAAATGGAATATCTGCTTTTGCTTTAAGGTTTACCATTGGAGTGGCTCCAGCCTTGAGAAAATAAGTAATGTATCCAATTTCATTTGTTTTTCCTTTAAAACCGATTGGCACGGCGATATAGTTTAAGTTGAAATCCATTCTGTTTCCAATTGGAAAAGTATCAATCGGGATAAACTCTTCCGGTTTAATATCGAAAGCCGCTCCTGCAAAAGAAAAACTACCGCCAATATTATTAAACTGTAAACCGAGGGATAGATCAAAGTTATCAAAAATACGAATATCTCCTTGAGCACCAAAATTGTATCCCAAGTGTATTCTAGAAGTATTAACCAACCTACTGTCTGATGATATCCATGAAGTGGTAGGACCAAAAAATAATCCTCCTGAAAATCCCTGAGAAAACACATTTAATCCAAGGCATACAAGCATTATTAAGAATATTGATTTTTTCATAGTTTTCGAATTTAAAAATTATACTAATTTTGCTATGACAAAAATAACAAAAAAACAATACAAGTGTTTAAATGAACAAAAAAAATATAATACTTATAGCAAGCCTTATAATCCTTCTGATTAGTTCTGTCTTTGTATATCGCGGTTTTTTCACAAATAGAAATCCACTTGATGTTAACATATCAAAAATCAGTATAAATATTGACATTGAAAGATTTGACAAGGATTTGGAAAAATTAAAAGGAAAGACAAACCCTGAATTAGTTGCTGAACTTCAAAAAAAATATGGTTTATTTTTCAAAGCTTTTAATTCCGAAGTTATTGGAATTGGGGGGATTGAGTATCAGGCATACTTAGTGTATTTAAATACTTTTCTAAGTGATTATGCAGTAATGGAGGCAAGCAAATCAATAAATGATGTTTTTAAATCGGATAATTGGTTGAATGATGAACTAAGTCTGGCTTTTAGATACTTCAAATATCACTTTCCGGATTATGAAGTGCCGCGAATTATAACTTTTAATGGAGGTTTTAATCAATCTATTGTTACCGGAACCGGTTTTATTGCAATTGGTCTGGATAAATATCTGGGTAAAGACAATCCTCTTTATGAGATGCTTGCTATCCCTGAATTTGCAAAGGTAGAAATGATACCAGGTAGAATCCCCTTTGATGTAATGCGTGCGTATGCTCTAATGGAATTTCCATATAATGATTCTGTTGATAACCTCATTTATAAAATGATTTATAACGGTCGTTTATTATATTTTCTGGATGCCTGTTTTCCGAATCGCTCTGATATGGAAAAAATCGTTTATAATGAACATCAGATCTTGTATTGCCAAACTTTTGAAAAAGATATGTGGACTTATTTGGTTAGTAAAAAACTTTTATTCTCAACCGATTTTCTTTTGATAAGGAAATTCACAGAAAATGCTCCATTTACTTCCGATTTTGGAAATGACAGTCCACCCCGCACAGGCAACTGGATAGGCTGGCAAATAGTGAGATCGTATATGAAAAATAATGACATTAGCCTTGAAGAACTTATGTATGAAACGAATTATCAAAAGTTACTTAATAATTCGCAGTACAATCCTTAATTTATTTGGGGATCTTCATTGTCCATAATCTTATCAATAATTCTGCGTTCCTTTTTTGTTGGTCTTCCTGTTCCTTTATCTCGTTTAAACAAAACGTTTTCTTTTGCTTTATTTAGTTTTTCAAATTCTGATTTTGGGGTTGTTTCAAGAATATAATCCAGAACAAGCTTGGCAGAAAGTCTGTTTTCGGTGATATTAAGAATAGAAAAAGTTCGAATAATTGGCGGAAATTTGATTTCCATAATGTCTCCTATTTGTATTGCTTTAGATGGCTTTGCTACTAAGCCATTTACAATTACTCTTTCCTTCCTACATAGTTCTGAAGCTAAATTTCGAGTTTTACTTATTCGTACTGCAAATAAAAATTTATCCAAACGGCTCGTCTTAGTCATTTTTGATTTTTTAATTTCTTAGTATTTTGTTTTTGTATTTAAATATTAATTAGTATTTTCGACAAAAATAATATTAACTAATTTAAATGCACAATATGAGAAAGCTTTTTACCTTAAGTTTAATAGTATTCATTAGTGTTTTATTGCTTCCTGAAACATATGCTCAAAAAAGATTTATGGTTGGGGATGACTATTCTCATGACCCCGTAAATCCGGAATCGTTTAACCAAAAACTATTCCAAGAAGTTTTACTTTATAGATTGAATTCATATTTAGATAGTTTAAGTTTGGAGGGTTTTGAAGGGCATGATTTTTTTGACAATGCCGCGCGCCAACATGCAGAGATGATGGCTCAGAGTGGCAATGCAAATTTAGAAGAAAGAGGTGCGTTGAAAACAGTTCGAGATAGACTAATTGCTGCCGGAGGAACAGGTATTGGAAGTGAAGTTGTTGCCAGAATAAATGCTAGAATAGCAAATGAATATATCACTTATGATGAACTCGCCAACCAATGTTTATTCAGATGGATGTCATCAGGAAGATATTCTCAGTATTTGTTATCTCAAAAATTCTTTTTTGCAGGAACTTATGTAAAATTTGATGAACAAGGTAGAAGAGCATTCATTTCCTTATATATGGGTAATTACGCTTCTTTACTTCAAGCCAATCACCTTTTTACAGAATTAACTATGCAGCCAACTACCAAGTCGTTTGGGTTAAAGCCATACGAAGATAGGTACTGCCAGCGAGCATTGAGAAGAATGCCTAATTATGTAGATTTACAGTCAGGCTTATCTATTAATGAAAGTGGCGAAATAATCTTTAAACATAATAATCTCAGAGCAATAAGAAGATTTATCAAAGACAATAAGGATGGTTTGGCTGTAGATATTATTCAGAAAAATCAATTCTCGGATTGTAGTAATCCAAATATTGTTGACTATACCAACAATAACCTAGGCGTTATGACTAAAAGAATTTGGGCAAAAAGAATTTACAAAAGAAATATTGCTGAAGGAGAAGGAAGAAGAAACAGAGTTACAAAGCTCGAAGTAGTACTAGGTCATTTCCCTGAAAATTTAAGGAAAGAAGATGTAGAATTAAATCTTATAATTATTAAGAATAAAATTGTTTGTGCTAATGTTCCCCCATCCTATGTTGACGCAAGTATTTATGACTATGCTCAAAAAGTTGGAATTCTTCCCGACACAATTGTTCCACAAGGAGTTCCTGAGTATATTCCCACAGCAACATCAACAGAGCTAAAATTCAGAATTCCATTCGAGCAAGGTAAATTCGATTATAAAAAAGAGGATATGATTCCGGTTTTGGAAGCACTAAATGAACCATCTTTCATTATCGACAAGATTTTTATTGCTGCATACTCTTCTCTAGAGGGTACCGAAAGAGAAAATGCGGTTTTGCAAAAAAGAAGAGCCCAAAGCATTGTAAAAGCATTTGAAGAAAATCAGAATTCAAGCATAATCGATTCAATAATTACCGCACCAAATTGGGAGGGACTAAGAGAAGATGTTAAAGGAACAATTTACGACCATATTTTGGAACTTAGCTATGAAGAAGCAGTAAGATACGTAAACGCGAATGTAAAAAAACTCGAAAGATTTCTTCAATTTCACAGATATGCTGATGTTACAGTTTGGGTAACTTACGACATTGAAGGAGATAAAGAACAAGCCTACGTTGTAGACCAGTTTAACAAAGCGATTGAAGCAGAAAACTTAAGTTATGCTCTTTCAATACAAAAGTACATCTTCAAACAAGTTATAAAAGGGAAATATAATTCACATGCTGTTTCTAATATGCGAATACCTCAAGGTAAAGCATACGTTGGATTGAATATGAATAAAATATGGCTCACTCAATTCGTATTTATGGATCCTTTAAATGAAGATTATTTTGAGCAAATTGCAGAACTACATAAACTTGACGACAGCAATCCTTTCGTAGAGTTTAACGAAATTCTTTGTAATGTTCAATTAAATGATCTTACAAACGACCGATTCGTAAATGTTTTACAAAAAAGAGTTGACAGAATGTATAATACAAATTTGAATGAAAAAACGGTGGATTTACTAAACATAGAATTGCAGTATCAAATAATGGATATTTATAAGGATTCGCTAGGATACGACCATCCTAAAGTTATTAGTAGTCTTGAGAAAATTAAAGAAATTTTAAGCTTTAATGAAATAACATGGCAAAACTCTTTAAAACTGTCTGGCATATTTATTAACAACGGAGATTATGAATATGCTATTAGATTACTAGAACCATGGATTAATAAAGAATTTGTACACATTGATTTAGTCAGATCTTATATAACCGTATGCTCAAAAGTACAGTACAAAGTCCACTCGAACAATTATTATAACGCCCTTGTCAAGTTAAAAGACCACGATAAAGATGAGTTCTGCAACCTATTTAAAGGAGATAAACTATCAATTCAAACCTTTATAAATAATCGTGTTAAACAATTACATTGTGAAGTTTGTAAATAAATCTTAAAATTAATTAAAGACTATCTACAATTTGTAGATAGTCTTTTTTATTCTATAATAATGAAAATCAAGTTATTAATAATATTTTCTGTATTACTTCCGAATATTTCAATTTCGCAAAACAATTTTTACGGGGTTATTGAGTCTTATTTTAATCGTGAACTTGTTATTACTGAGCAATTTGGAGAGGAAAGCACTTTAATTCAACCCATTCAGACAAAAAACAATGGGAGTTTTCATTTTGATTTTAACGGAATGCAAACCGGACTTTACAGAATTTATCTGGACAATAATGAAAGCTTTGATATTATACACAATAATGAGCCTAATATTGAAATTTATTCGCGAATAAATAATTCCGCATATTCTATGTTAGTGATTCAAAGCGAGGAAAATAAACAGTTGTACAGATTTTTGAGAGAAAATATGTTCTATAATTATAAGATTGACCTACTTACAAGATTCTCGGAGATATATCCTGACGAAAAGTTTGTAAATAAGGTTATTAGCGAAAAACAAACTTTAGAAAAAAGGGATAGAAAGAATCTGGCAAAAGTAATTAAGAAGAATCCTAATAGTTTTTCAGGGAGATATCTGAGTTATAAAAGGAACTTAAATCCGCCAAAAAAATACAATAGAGCAGAACAAATTGAATATTTAAAAGCACATTATCTGAACTTTTATGATTTTACAGATAAGGAAATGATTTTTTCTGATGCATATACAGAGGTTATTTACAACTATATTATGCTTTATCGAGATAATCCCAATGCTCTATATCCTGCAGCTAAAGAAGCATTAGATCATGTTTCAGGAAGTAGTCCTGAAATTTTTACATTTATATTTAATTATATCCTTAGAGGATTTGAGTCTTTGGAAATGCATGATGTCTGTTCAAAACTAGCAATTGAATATGGTGAAAACTGTATCGATTCAGATGAAAATTTACAATTAAGAATAAAAGCACACTCAAAACTTTCTGTGGGTAATAAAGCTCCTAGTTTTATTGCGACAGATTTCAAAGGCAATAATATAAATTTAGCGGAAAGCCAATCAAGTTTTATTATCCTATTTTTCTGGGCAACCTGGTGTGAGCATTGTAAATCAACGATTGAAGATCTTATGAACATAGAATCTTATCTCACAGCAAATAATGTAAGATTAATTAGTATTTCGCTTGACAGTAATAAAGATGAGTTAAGTAGTTTCTTAAAAGAGCATGATATAGAGTGGACAGTTATTGTTGATTATAAATCGTGGGAAGGAGATATTCCTCAACAGTTTGCAATATATGCAACGCCAACTTTAATACTGATTGACAACGACTTAACCATTATTCAAAAACCATATAACATCGATTTTTTGTATAGGAAACTTAACGATATATTTGGTGGCTGAGATAAGATAAGATAAATTAAAATATAAGAATAAGATGATTATTAAGACTGCTGAATTTGTAATGTCGAATACCGAATTAAAAAAATGTCCGGAAGCAAATCTTCATGAATATGCTTTTATTGGCAGATCGAATGTAGGGAAGTCTTCTTTAATCAATATGTTGACAAATCATTCCAAACTGGCAAAAATATCGTCAAGTCCTGGAAAAACACAGTGTATTAATCATTTTATAATTAATAAAAACTGGTATCTGGTCGATTTGCCAGGTTATGGATATGCAAAAGTATCAAAAACCAACAGAGCATTATTTTCAAAAATGATTGAAGAATATCTTACGAAAAGAAGTAGTCTTGTTTGTGTGTTTGTTTTAATTGATTCTCGCATACCTCCACAAAAAATTGACCTTGAATTTACAGAATTTCTTGGTATTAAAGGAATTCCATTTGTTCTAGTTTTCACTAAATCAGACAAACTAAGCAGTTCGGCTTTAAATAGAAATCTTAATACATTTCAAAATGAATTTTTAAAAACATGGGAAGAATTACCTGAGATATTTATCAGTTCAGCTCAAACTGCGAGAGGAAGAGAAGAAATTTTAAGCTATATTCACAGATTAAATACTGATATTGATCTTAGTTTGTTAAAAATCACCTAATGATTTATAAAAACGATTTATCTTCTTTTTAATAATTTTAAAATGGCATTGGTACAACTGGTGGTCGTAATTTTTGCGTCCCTGAGTGTTGTTGTATTTCAGCCTCAGTAAATAAAATTGATTCAGGTCCAATAATTGACACAGGAATACCGTGAAAAAAGCCTTTTCGAGTATATGAATTATAGAAGGACTTTATTCCGTTATAAACATATTCATTCTTTGAAACTGAACTTATTTTATTAAGAGACCTTATATTTAATCCAGAAACATCAACTCCTCTAACAAGAGTTTCGCTTCCATCATTCAGATTAACCTTATAAATATACAAGGGTCTTGTCATTCCATGCTTAGAATTAAAGCCAGAACTCAAATTTGATGAATGCTCTGATACATCATATTCGAACTTTCTGATAATAATTGCATAGTCTAAATCCTCATCCTTTGCAAGATTAATAAGTTGATTTTTTAGATTATTTTCACTCATTGATAAATCTGTTTTAATGTGAATAACTCCAGGTGCTATGGACTGTCCGAAGAATTTATTTTGAATTACTATTCTCATACTACCATTAGATTTAGGTGAGTTTCTTGAGGGTACTCTTGAATTCAGAAAATTCTTTAAAACCCCATTCTCAACTAAGACTACATTATTCGGAATAACTCCCTCTGCATCCACAGGATAATAACCGACCAAATTAATTCCATTATATTCATGCTTTCTAGGATAAGATTCAATTGTAACACCTCTATTCATTATTCTTCTGTTCATTCTAAGTTCCAGGCGGTTTTCTTCTGCCCTTTCCCCTGCCATAAATGAAATCTGTTCATTTTGCAGAATTGGTTTTCTTTTTCCTATTAACGAATTTGAACCTGAAAAAACCTGTTGAATTACAAACTCTGAAACTGCTTGTTTTTCTAGTAATACAGGCCCGGTGTAATAATCATCAAAAACTTCAGCATTTCTAATTTTGACAAGCATTGTTCCCATTTCCAATGCTTCAGACTTTAGAACATTTAAGCTCGGTAAATCTTTCTCTTGTGTCGCAATGTAATGAACATGATCAAAAAGACTCTCTCCGTCATCAGCAAGAGTTTCAGCAGTTATAAATACTGTAATATAATTTAATGGATACATTATTTCTGAGTTCTCCGAATTTATGAAACGGATATATACAGTCCAAAAATAGATAGAGACATGACTTTCATATATTTCTTCAAATTCTTTAAATACAGACGAAATTTCACGTGCATTATTTTTCCAATTATTCAAATCAGCCTTATTTAAGTATGGTTTTTTTTCGAGTTTAATCTCCGGGGCTGATGAAAAATCGGCTGTATTTAGTTCAAACTCAGACAAATTTTGATTCCTAATAGCAGCCATTTTTGACACATACATTTCAGCAGCGATTTTAAACTCCTCATCTGAAGTTTTCCAGAATACTTTTCTAATACCCTTATAATCAACATCCAATGGTACAGAAAAACGTTTACTCCTGCGATATAGCACATTGGCATCAATATAATTATTATTGGCTCTTTTGTAAGAGCCTGTATATAGTGTTGTGTTTTGTGTTCTCAATTTATTGGAATAATATGAATTTATGCTCCCGAGTGAAGCACCAATATAGCTTACATCAATATCTGCCAAAGTATATGCAATATAGAAAGGCTTTTGAAGTTCACCTAAATTAAGATCTTTCATATTTCGATGAAGCTCATCTTTCATAGCTTTCATTACGATATCGTCAACATTTTGTGCAAACGTATAACTTAATGTCAACAAGCTTATAACTAATACCCTAAAAATATTTTTCATAGTAATTACATCTCAGAATTGTTTTTAGGCGCAGGTAGTATAAATGACCTTTCATTTGACTTAATGTTTTTTTGTGTTTCTATTTGCCTCACAATTAGTCCCGGCGAAATTGCAGATACCGGTACCCATCCTGATTCGGCTCCACAATTGCCTTGAAATATTCCATAATCGTCTCCAGCCTCAATAATTTGAGAAAACATAGCCAAAGGAGTTCCGATAAGGTCGACACCTCTAATCAATTGATCCTCTCGCCCATCGGCAAATACCTTATAAACAATTAATGGACTTACATTAAATGAATTAGGCATAAATCGCCCTGTCGTGGTAAATCCTCCACGAACAGATTTAAAATAGAACCCAAACTCTTTTTCCTGCTTTAATAATTCCTTTTTAAAAACATCTCTCATTTGCTTTTCGGACAAAGGATTTGTTGTTTCCACAATCATATTCGACTGTCTTGCGACAGGTTCCTGACCAGCATTTGCTCTACCATGTCCATTAGATTTCGAGAAACCTTCAATAGGGGTTCTTGACATTAAAAAATTCTTCAGAATACCGTTTTCAACAATCACCACTCTTTGTCCTTCAACCCCCTGATCGTCATATTTATAATGCCCATACAAATCTTCCCCATCGAATTCCTTCATTTGAGGATTGAACAAAAGTGAAATATGTTCAGGTAACACCAACTCACCTACTTTATTCTTAAAGGTTTGTCCATCTGAAGAAAGTTTTAATCTATGACCCTCAATCCTATGTCCAAAAATTTCATGAAAAAACACTCCGGCAGCATCCCCTGAAAGAATAGCAGGACCAGTATAAGATTCTGCTACAGGTGCTTCTCTAAGCGATAAAAGAATTTCTGCCATTTCCTTAATCTCCTCAAATATTTGTTTATCATCAGGAAGTTTCTCGGGTATGAATGCAAAATGTGATATATATAAAGGTAGTTCCATACCATCATCTGCTTTAACTTTTGCATTAATGAACAATCGTGTTGAAATTCTATTTTGCTCCACTAAAGAGCCTTCGGATGAAACAAAATTGATACGTTCTTTTTGGAACTCTAGGGATGCTTCAGCATCATATATATGTGGATAATTATTAAAAAAACTTGAGTAATTCCTTAATTTATCTTTCCATAGCTGTCTGTCAATAAATAAACTATTGTCATCCAGGGCATCTGTATAATAAATAACAATCTTCTCTTCACTGAAATCACTTGATAAATCCTCACTTTCAACTTTAATCTCAACATTTGCCTTAACTTGATTAAACTTACTTAGAGCATTTTTATATGCATTATCAATTGATAACCAAATAGTACGAGTTAATGCCGACTCAATCTCTTCCTCAATACTTAAGTAAACTGTTTCGGGAAACTCAAACCACCCACTTACATCGTCTCTAATCTCCCTAGTATTATCAAAATCATAAGATCCAACCCTAAGGCAAGTATATAGAATCCTCACCCTATTATCCTCATCTCTTACTAAATTACCATACATGGCAGATAAAGAAACAGTTTGTTTATCATTAACTCTAAGACTAATATAATATGGAGGCATTTCTTTCGATTCGAGAAATTTCAAATTTCTTGATAATTCTTTCTGCATTATAGAACTTAGTCTATCCTGTGAAAAAACCAAACCAGGCAGAATAAAAATGTAAATAAATAAAATCTTTTTAATTTTTCTCATTAGTCTTTTTTATAGATATAAAGGCATTATTAAAAATTATAACATCAGTAAAAATAATAATATTGTCCAAAAATAGAATTATCAATAATAAATCTTTGTTTTTTTACTTTATTTTTTATTAGCCCTTGTATTTTTGATTTGTGTTTAATAATTTTGTTAGTCAAATCAATTTAGTTTAATTATGGGAAAAGGTGATATTAAAACAAAAAGAGGTAAAATTGTTAATGGTTCATATGGCAAACTTAGACCTAGAAAAACCAAAAAGACCAATTCTAAAAAAAATAAATAATCATTTATCAATAACATAAATGGTGGATTATACTCCATAATTTCCCTCCACAATTCATTGTGCAGTAAGTTTATTTTGCATCATATTTTCAAAACATTCTAGGAACATTGCTAAATGAATCCCGTCAACAAAGCCATGGTGTCCAGTAATTGATACTGGCAAGTACCACTCGTTATTTTTCAAATATGCTTTACCAAAAACTATCTTAGGAGCAGAATCTTCTCTAGAAAAGTTCCCAGGATGCTTTAATCCTGTAAAATGTTTCCAAGGTATTGTAGAGTAATGAACAACATCATGTCTAGATGAGTCTTTAAGATATCTTATCCCTGATGAGTTTTGAACTTCTTCTATTTCTTTTTTCAAGCTCTTCGAGAATTGATGAAAGTCTTCATTAAAAGAAATAAATGAAAATCCAAATGAACCATCAGTTCTACCGATAGTAGTAGCAGCGTGAATATTATCAAATACAATTATTTCATCGTTGATACAACGAAATTTGAATTCTTCGATGGAGTTGACTGCAACAAGAGACTTATGTAAATAATAAGCAAAGAATGATAATTTATCTTTCTTGCATTTTTCATAAGCATAATGGCAATTAATTTCACTAACTATCCCAAAGAAAGGATCGTCATATTTAGAAAAGAATTCATAATAATCTTTCCTAGTCCATTTATTTATTTCGATTGACTTCATTTAACAAACATAAAAAAAAGTCTGAAGAGTCTCCAGACTTTTTTTTACAATTTACGTTTTATTAAGATTTTAATTTTTCAAATTCAATCATCGCATCAACCAAAGCTTGAACATCTTCCATAGTACACGCATTGTAAGTAGAAGCTCTGAATCCTCCAACAGATCTGTGTCCTTTGATTCCCACGATGTTCCTTGCTTGGGCAAACTTCACAAATTCTTCTTCAAATTCTTTGTAAGGTTCTTCCATAACGAAACAAATATTCATTCTTGAACGGTCTTCTTTATTTACTGTTCCTCTAAACATTTTTGAACTATCAATTGCATTGTACAATAAATCAGCGCGTTCAATTGCTCTCTTCTCCATCTCTATAATTCCACCCATCTCTTTAACCCACTTAAGAGTTTCTTTAATTGCAAAAATATTAATACATGGGGGTGTATTATACATTGAACCCTCTTTCGCATGTGTTCTATAATCTAGCATTACAGGGACTGGTCTGTCTGCCATATTATTATTCATAAAATCGTTATTAATAATAACAAAAGTACAGCCTGCCGGTCCTATATTTTTTTGTGCTCCACCATATATCATAACATATTTGGAAACATCAATAGGTCTGCTCATTATATCTGAGGACATATCTGCAATCAAAGGCACTCCAAAATCCCAATCTTCTAAGATTTCGGTTCCTTTAATAGTATTGTTTGTTGTTATATGAACATAATCAAGATCTTTAGGCACATCGAAACCCTTAGGTATGTAAGTAAACCCCTTGTCTTTAGAACTAACTTCTATAACCTCTCCAAAAAACTGAGCTGCTTCCAATGCTTTTGTTCCCCATGTTCCTGTATTAAGATATAGAGCTTTACTTTTGTAAAAATTATAAGGAATCATACAAAACTGTAAACTTGCTCCACCACCTAAAAACAGAACTGAATAATTCTCTGGAATATTAAGTAATTCTCTGAACAAAGCCTCAGCTTCATCAATAACTGCTTGGAAATCTTTTCCACGATGCGACAATTCCATTACACTTTGTCCTGTATTCAAATGTTCCAAAACTGCTTTTGAAGTATTCTCCAAAGTACTGTCCGGCAATTTACACGGACCTGCGTTAAAAATGTGTTTTCTCATAATATAAATTAATTATTGTTTTTAAATAAATTCAAACTTAAAATACAAAGCAAATGTACTAAAGAATTTTGATATGCTATTGCCTCATGAAATGATTTAAAACATATATCAGAACTCAAAAGATTCAAAACACAGGCTATTTGAAGATTTTTTTATATCGATGCCATAAGATTTAGACTTATTTAATTCAATATCATGTCATTATTAACCATCATAAACTTTCTTTCATCTTTTCTGTTCAATAGGTAACAAACATTATGAAATATAATATTAATATAGATTGAAAATCACAAACTCTCTAAATGATAAAACTTGTAGTAAATCGCATTTCAATAGTAGTGAAAATTTAATATTTTTTAACAGATGAAACTATCAATTATTTTTGGTATTATAGGATTAGCTTCAGGAGTAGCACTTACAATGCTTATTATGTTTATTATGACTCCCAAATTAATGCTTTTAGAAGATGAAAGCAAGTATGATTTTGACAAAACTGTAGAAGTTTTGATTCAGTCAATTGACGACCATGACTGGAAGCTGCCGGCTGTGCACGATTTGCAAGAAACAATGCATAAGTATGGTAAGGATGTCAGAAAAGTAAAAGTATTCGAATTGTGCCATCCTGATCACGCAGAGCAAATTCTGAAAGAAAGCGAAGAACGGATTGTGTCTTCAATGATGCCGTGTCGTATAGCAATTTATGAAAAAGCTGATGGAAAAGTGTACATTTCAAGAATGAATTCATCTTTAATGGCAAGCACAATGGGTGGGGTAATAAAAAAAACAATGTCGGTTGCAGCAGCTGAAAATGAAGCAATACTTGAAGCAATAATAAAGAAGTAACTAATTAAAGCCAATTCAAAGCCTCTTTCAATTTACTAAAGGGGCTTTTTTATTTACATAATACTGTATGTAAATAAAAATTCGAAAACTCACAGTATTAAGAAACTTGCCATAGTTAGTAAACAACGACTTCCCTTTTTAAATCTTTATACAAGAGTCTATATTTCAAATAAAAAGAACATAATAAAATCATGTTAATTCTTTTTGCCTATTTACTATAATCCTGTTTCTCTGACACTTACAAATATTTGCAAGCTAAAGTTATTAACAATGTGGAAAAAAATGGGAAATTATGTTTTTTTATGGGAGTTTTATATATATTTTTACATCATCAAAAAACTATTAAATATGTTTGTTGGAGAATATAATTGCAAATTAGATTCAAGAGGGCGTACAATTTTTCCGTCTGCATTGAAACGTCAGCTACCTGCAGAGCATCAGCAGCATTTTGTTTTAAAGCGAGACATATATGAAAAATGTTTGCTTTTATATCCTATGAAAGAATGGAACGACCAAGTTGAAAAACTCAAGTCCAAGATTAATCCATACAATAAAAAACATGCAGCTTTCCTAAGAGAGTATTATCGAGGAACTGCAGAGATAATTTTGGATACAAATAATCGCATTCTATTTCCAAAAAGACTTCTTGAATACATTGCAGCAAAGAAGGAACTTGTGTTCGCCGGACAGCATGGAAAAATTGAAATATGGGCTATTTCACAATATAATGCATCGCAAAGTAGCGATACAGACTTTGCATCTTTAGCTGAAGAAATTCTTGGTGGAGATTTTAATATAAATAACGAATAATGTACCACAGTGGCGTTCTCATAGATGAATGTATTGAAGGATTAAAAATCAATCCTGATGGGATTTATGTGGACGCAACTTACGGAGGAGGAGGGCATAGCAAAGCTATTCTTTCGAATTTGTCTGAGAAAGGCAAGCTAATAGCGATCGACAGCGATTGCGATGCTATTAAAAACAAAGCCGAAGACAAAAGACTAAGGCTAATATATGGAAATTTTAGATTTTTAAGAAACTATCTTGAATACCTAAATATTGTAAGAGTAGATGGAATTTTGGCTGATTTGGGAGTTTCGTCTCATCAATTTGATAAAAAGGAAAGAGGTTTTTCATTTCGTTTAGGAGGGGAACTTGACATGAGGATGAATAAAAATCTAGAATTAAAAGCATCCGACATTTTAAATAAATACGACGAAGAAAAATTATATCAAATTTTTAAGAAATATTCAGATATTCACAATCCTGGAAAACTAGTTAATTATATAATAAGTGAAAGAATAAATGGACCATTTGTCGACATTGAACAATTTCTTTCAATAATCTTGGATTTAGCACCAAAAAACAGAGAATATAAGTATTTCGCACAGGTTTTTCAAGCACTGCGAATTGAAGTAAATGATGAAATAAATGCTTTAAGGTCATTTCTTAACGATGTACACGACATACTAAATAATCGAGGAAGACTAGTTGTTATTTCCTACCATTCCATTGAAGACAGAATGGTTAAAAACCTTATAAGATATGGAAATACAGACTCTTTGCCTGAGCCGGATATTTTTGGAAAAAGACCTCAAAAATTTAAGGCTGTAAACAAGAATATAATAATTCCCTCAGAGCAAGAAATCGATAATAATAATAGAGCTAAATCAGCAAAACTTAGAATTGCAGAAGCGATATAATATGAACAGTAAGAAAAATATATCGAAAAATGGAGTTAAGCAAACGCTTAAAGCATTTGTAAACGGTTCGATTCTTACTAGTGATTTTCTGAGGTCTCAACTTCCATTTTTAGGCTTTGTAACGGTTTTGGGTATCATTTACATATCGAATCGGTACCATGCTGAGACTGTATTCAGAGAAACCGAAAAAATTAAAAAAGAAATTGAAGAGTTAAGATCAGAAAAGATTATTATTCAGTCAAAACTAATGTCAAAAAGTCGCAGAGAGGAAGTAATAAAAATGCTTCAATATTATGAAAGTGATATAAAGGAGTCAAAAACTCCTCCAAAAAAAATTGATTATAAAAAATGAGTGCAAGAAATTCCATACTGATTAAGATGAACCTTATCTATCTGATAATGATTGCATTTGGACTTACACTCATAATCAAAGTAATTTATTTGCAGTTTTTTTATGACAAAGAATTGATTGCCCAAGCAACAAAAGTAACAACACGGTATTCTGAGATAGTACCAAACCGAGGAGATATCTACTCCGCAGACGAAAAGCTTCTTGCTACATCAGTACCATATTTTGAAGTAGGAATAGATTTGAACTGCGATGGCATGACAAAAGAATTGTTTAATAAAAATATTGACTCATTGGCTTATTGTCTAAGTCTGATGTTCCCAACAAAATCCAAAGAACAATTTAGACAAGAGTTAATTAGTAACCGCGACAATGGCAGCAGATATTACAGGTTCAGTAATAGTTTGGATTATGAGAACTTTAAAAAGATGCAAAACTTTCCTCTGTTGAGACTAGATAGATATAAAGGCGGATTTGTGTATGTAAAAACGACGAAAAGAGAACGCCCTTATGGCAATCTTTGTAGAAGGACAATAGGGGTTCCTGAGAATGATTCTCAAAGAGGGGTTGGTCTTGAGGCTGCATTTGAAACTGAATTAAAAGGAGTTATTGGGTATACTGTTATGCAGAAGATTTCCGGAAATCTATGGATGCCCGTTACAGACTTTAATCATGTTGAACCAAGAGATGGATATGATTTAATAACTACAATTAATATTTCCATTCAAGATATTGCTGAAACAGCTTTAAAAAACAGGCTTCTGTATCATGATGCAGAATTTGGGACTGTTGTGGTTATGGAGGTTGAAACAGGAAAAGTTAGGGCAATTGTAAATTTAACAAAGACCGGTTCGGGCAACTACATTGAAGATTTCAATTATGCTGTAGGCAGAGCATCTGATCCTGGAAGTACATTTAAACTAGCAACAATAATAGCTGCTATGGAAGACGGTTATACTGAACCTTCTCACATTGTTGAAACAGGAAATGGAATTTGTTATTATCATGGGATTAAGATGGAGGATACGCATGAAGGTGGCTATGGAACAATAAGTGTCCAAAAAGCATTTGAAGTATCTTCTAATGTTGGGCTATCAAAGATTATCCATCAGAACTATAGGCATCAACCGGAAAAATTTATTGACAGGCTGTACAAATTAAACCTAAATAAGCCATTGAATATTGTTATCAGAGGAGAAGCTGATCCAGTAATCCCATATCCAAAAGATTCTAAGTGGTCGGGGATATCTCTTACCCAAATTTCTGTTGGATATGAAGTGCAGTTAACCCCTTTGCAAGTGCTAACATTTTATAATGCTATTGCAAACAATGCATGTTTATTGAGACCCATATTTGCCGAAGAATTCAGATATCGTGGTAAAACAGTAATAAAGAAAGAGCCAGAAATAATAAATCCTTCTATTTGCTCGAGACAGACACTTCTCAAAGCCAAGATTTTACTGGAAGGTGTAGTTGAAAATGGAACTGCCAGATCTATTAGAAGTAATAATTTTAAAATCGCTGGTAAAACAGGAACAGCACAGATGAACTATGGACAGTCTGCCGAAAAAAAAGAGTATCATGCTTCATTTGCAGGTTATTTCCCTGCCGAAAAGCCAAAATATTCAATAATTGTTTCTGTATACAAACCTCAAAGATATGGTTATTACGGTAGTGTTGTTGCTGCGCCTGTATTTAAAGAAATTGCAGAAAAGATTTATGCATCAGATTCTGATTTCTTTTCAGAGCCAATTGATACGATCCAAATCATATCACAGCCTATTGCAAAAAAATCATTCAGACGAGAGTTGGCTAGAGTAAATCATTGGTTTAATCTTTCATCTAATATTGACAGACTTACAAACGCGGATATTGTTAGCGGTCATCTAGTTGACGACAAAGTTCAGTACAATCCGGTGCATTATAGTAATCCTGATATTATTCCAAATGTATTGAATATGGGGTTAAAAGACGCACTTGTTGTACTAGAAGAACGAGGTTTAAAAGTAATAGTGCATGGAAGAGGATTTGTCAGAAGACAGATACCTGCAGCAGGGACTGATATAAAGAGAGTCAATCAAATTGAAATATTTCTTGAGGTATGAATATAAATGCTTTTACTGATAAAATATCAACTGTTAAAATAATCGGAAATCCTGATTCAGAATTCTGCAAACCTGAATTTGATTCAAGAAAAATTGCTACCGGAGATTTATTCGTTGCCATTAAAGGTAGTTTAACAGATGGACATAGTTTCATTACTGATGTAATCAATAAGGGTGCAAAAGTTATAATCTGTGAAAACCTACCAAAACATCCAGACAAATCAGTTTGCTGGGTAAAAGTTAAGTCAAGTTCACAAGCATTATCCGTAATATCCTCATATTATTACAATCACCCTTCCAAAGAGATAAAGCTTATCGGTATAACCGGTACAAACGGAAAAACAACGATAGCCAGTACCTTGCATCAACTAGTGACCAATCTTGGATATAAATGCGGATTAATTTCTACAATAAAAAATCTGATTAATCATGTGGAAACTCCCTCATCACACACAACACCTGATTCGCTAAAAATTAATGAACTACTTAATGATATGATTATAGCAGGTTGTGAGTACTGCTTTATGGAAGTTAGTTCCCACGCTATAGATCAGGAAAGGACATTTTACTTAAACTTTAGCGGTGGAATATTTACAAATCTCACTCATGATCATCTCGACTATCACAAAAGTTTTGACAAATATTTAAATGCTAAAAAGAGATTTTTTGATGAGTTGAATCCCAAATCGTTTGCAATTGTTAACTCTGATGATAAAAACGGCATTGTTATGCTTCAGAATTCAGTTGCTCGTAAATACAGTTATTCTTTAAAGTCAGGCAGTGATTTTAAAGCCTTGATTGTAGAAAAACATTTTGACGGAATGCTTCTCAAAATAGACAATCACGAGGTATGGACGAAATTTACTGGAGTTTTCAATGCCTATAATCTGCTTGCTGTCTATTCTTGCGCGAAACTTCTAGGATTTCAGACTGAAGAAATTCTTATTGCAATTAGCGAACTTGAAATGGTTGAAGGTAGATTTGAAATAATAAAATCTGCCAATAATATTTCTGCTATTGTAGACTATGCGCACACTCCAGATGCTCTTGAAAATATTCTAAAAACAATAAATGATATTAGGGATGGACAAGCTTGTCTTTTTACAGTTGTTGGTTGCGGAGGAGATAGAGATAAATTCAAACGTCCGGAAATGGCAAAAATTGCTGTTAAATATAGCGACAAAGTGATATTAACTTCAGATAATCCTCGCTCTGAAAATCCTTCTGATATTATTCAAGATATGATGACCGGCATTGGCATTAGCAGCAGAAAGAAAGCAATGATAATAACTGAAAGAAGAGAGGCTATCAGAGCAGCTTGTCTCAATGCGAATGAAGGAGATATAATCCTTGTAGCAGGGAAGGGGCATGAAAAATATCAAGAGATAAAAGGCATCCGATACGATTTTGATGATAAAGAAATTATAAATCAAACTTTTAACGAACTATAATATGCTATACTATTTATTCAGATATCTTGATCAATTGAATTTACCCGGCGCTGGAGTATTCGAATACATATCCTTTAGGGCTGCAATGGCTGTGATATTCTCTCTTATCATTTCAATCTTTTTTGGAAAGAAGATAATTCGTATTCTTCAAAAAAAACAAATAGGTGAAGAGATTAGAGACCTTGATTTAGAAGGACAACATCAGAAAAAAGGAACTCCAACTATGGGTGGAATAATTATTCTGATTTCAATTATCATCCCAACTCTTCTATTTGCAAAACTTGAGAATATTTATGTTATCCTTATGTTAATAACCACAGTTTGGTTGGGCACTATAGGATTTATTGATGATTATATAAAAGTTTTCAAAAAGAACAAAGCCGGACTTCCTGGCAAATACAAAATAATTAGTCAAATTATTTTAGGGACTATAATTGGGTTTACATTATATTTTTCTAATGATGTAGTAATTCGAACCAAAGTTTCAAATCCTGAGAATCACAATATTGTTGAAATAATCGATAATGGAACAGCCTCTAATTCAGCATATTATGTTGATATTAAATCAACAAAGACAACAATTCCCTTTTTTAAGGATAATGAGTTCGACTATTCCAAGTTGGTTTGGTTTCTAGGAGATAAAGCAGCAAAATACTCATGGATTGTTTTTGTTATAATTACAATATTTATTGTAACAGCAGTTTCAAACGGGGCAAATCTAACTGACGGGCTTGATGGACTTGCAACAGGGACTAGTGCAATTATTGGTGTTACACTTGGTATTTTCGCATATGTTTCCGGTAACCATATTACAGCAAATTATTTACAAATATTATATATACCAAACACTGGAGAACTTGTAATATATATGGCAGCATTTATTGGCGCAACAATCGGATTCTTATGGTACAATTCATACCCTGCTCAGGTTTTTATGGGCGATACAGGAAGCCTAAGTATTGGAGGAATAATAGCAGTTTTCGCAATAATAATCAAAAAAGAACTTTTAATCCCTATAATATGTGGAATTTTTCTAGCAGAAAGTATTTCTGTTTTGCTTCAAGTTTCTTATTTTAAATACACTAAACGAAGGACAGGCATTGGGAAAAGAATATTTTTAATGGCGCCCCTTCATCATCATTTCCAGAAAAAAGGTATGATAGAAAATAAAATTGTTGTAAGATTTTGGATTATATCACTTTTGTTGGCAGTAATTTCAATTATAACTCTAAAACTCCGATAATGAGAAACAAAAGAATTGCAATATTAGGAGCAGGTGAAAGTGGCTGTGGAGCGGCAATTCTGTCTGTAAAAAAATCATTTGAAACGTTTGTTTCCGATTTTGGAAAAATAAAGCAAAACTATAAAGATATGCTTGACAAAAATCAGATTGATTATGAAGAGGGTAAGCACACTTATGATAAGATTTTAAATGCTGATGAAATTATTAAAAGTCCCGGAATTCCTGACAATATAGATATTTTAATAAAAGCGGGTGAAAAAAATATTCCTATTATTTCTGAAATTGAATTTGCTTCAAGATATACTAAGGCAGTTAAAATATGCATAACCGGGAGCAACGGTAAAACTACTACAACGCTACTTACTTATCACATTTTAAAAAAAGCAGGATTAAATGTGGGGCTTGCGGGAAATGTAGGTAATAGTTTTGCATATCAAGTTGCCCTGGCTGATCATGACTATTACGTTATTGAACTCAGCAGTTTTCAACTTGACACTATGATTAACTTTAAAAGTGAGCTAGCTGTCTTGTTAAACATTACTCCTGATCATTTAGATAGATACGAATACAAATTTCAGAATTATGTAAACTCGAAATTCAGAATTCTTCAAAACCAAACAAACAAAGATAATTTTATTTACTGCTCAGATGACGAAGCAATAATCGATGAAATAAAAAATAGAAAAATTAACGCAAAAGAGTATAAATTCTCTCAAAACACCAAAGAAATTAGCGATGGTGCTTACAGAGATGGGAATGAGATAGTTTTTATTAACCATAATAAACGTGAAATGAGTATGTTAACAGATGATTTAACAATTCAAGGGAAACACAATGTTTACAATACTATGGCCGCAGGTATTGTAGCACATATTTTAAATATCCGTAAGGATACAATAAGGGAAAGTCTGGCTGATTTCAAAAACATCGAACACAGACTTGAATCTGTAATCAGTGTGCATGGCATAAAGTTTATAAATGACTCAAAAGCCACGAATGTTAACTCGAGTTGGTATGCACTAGAGTGTGTTGAATCACCTATAATCTGGATTGCGGGAGGAGTTGACAAAGGTAATGATTACAGTATTCTGGAAGATATGGTAGTTAAAAAGGTAAAGGCGATTGTTTGTCTGGGAACAGATAATTCGAAATTGCATGAAGCGTTTTCAGATAAAGTAGATAGAATAATTGACACACAATCAATGGCTGAAGCAGTTAAAACAGCATATTATTTGGGGAAAAACGGCGATACTGTATTACTGTCTCCTGCATGTGCAAGTTTTGATCTGTTCGAGAATTATGAAGACAGGGGATATCAATTCAAAAAAGCGGTTAGAAATTTATAATGAAGTTTCGTTTGAATCAAATATTAAAAGGAGACAAAGGAATTTGGATTATTATCTTCTTCTTGTTTATTTTCTCTATTCTTTCTGTTTATAGTGCAGCAGGAAATCTAGCCTTTGCACGAGCAGGTGGCAACACAAGTTACTATCTTCTCCGCCAGGGGTTTCTTCTGCTTCTTGGTGTAGGATCAGTTTTTATTGCTCATTTGATTCCCTACAGGTATTACAGCAGATTGTCTATTTTAATGTTTTGGGCGGCTCTCATATTATTAGCAGCGACAATGCTTTGGGGAATAAATATAAACGAAGCCAAACGATGGATTCTGTTACCGGGGGGAATAACTTTTCAGACTTCAGATTTTGCAAAGATTGCTCTTATCATGTATCTTGCACGTGTATTAACAATAAAAGAGGCTGAAATAAAAACATTTCAGGGAGTTCTAAAGCATTTGATGTTACCAATTGTAGCAGTTTGCGGATTGATTGTCACCTCAGACTTTTCAACTGCTATTTTAATCTTTGGCATATCGATGGTTTTGCTCATAATTGGTAGAGTAAAAATATTATATTTGGCAGGCATTGGGATAACATGTTTAGTTGGATTATTATTACTTGTTTTCATATTACAAGCAACTGGAACATCGAGTCGTGTAGACACTTGGACTAAAAGGATAGAAAATTTCAGAAGTGGAGAAGAAAACATTCAGTCTAAACATACCAAGATAGCTGTTGCAACCGGAGGTCTTATTGGGAAAGGTCCCGGAAAATCAGACCAAAGAATTATTTTGCCCCACTCCTATTCAGATTATATATTTGCAATAATCGTTGAAGAGTTTGGTCTTATTTTAGGAGCAATACCTCTAGTTTTACTGTATCTGTTTCTCTTTTTGCGAAGCCGAAATATTGTAAAGAAAGTAAAGCGAAAATTTGGAGCTTACGTTACAGCAGGATTGGCATTGATGATTGTTGCTCAGGCTTTTGCACACATGTCGGTAGCAACAGACATAATGCCAGTAACTGGTCAACCTCTTCCTTTTGTAAGTTATGGAGGTACATCAATATTATTTACTGGATTTGCTCTAGGGGTTATTTTAAGTGTTAGCAGAGAGATTTTTGACAAACCTGAAGATGAAATAATTTCGGAAACAATAGAACAAGAAACAAACAATGAATAGAGAGAAAAAAAATATCAAAGTCCTCATTAGTGGAGGCGGAACAGGCGGCCATATTTTCCCTGCAATTTCGATTGCCAATGCATTAAAAAAAAATGCTCCCGAAATTGAAATCCTATTTGTTGGTGCTGAGGGAAAAATGGAAATGGAAAAAGTGCCTGCAGCAGGATATAAAATACTAGCATTGCCGGTAGCTGGTTTTCCTAGAAAACCAAGCTTAAAAATGATTAGTTTTTTTATCAAACTATTTAAGAGTCTTCTTATAGCACGAAAAATTATAAAAACTTTCAAACCAGATATAGCAGTAGGTGTTGGAGGATACGCCAGCGGACCGGCATTGAGAATGGCAGCAAGACAGAAAGTCCCAATTGTTTTACAAGAACAAAACTCATACCCTGGAATAACAAATCAGATTCTTGGAAAGAAAGCTCAAAAAATTTTTGTCGCTTATGATAATATGGAAAGGTATTTCGACAAAAATAAAATTATTTTCACGGGAAATCCTATCCGACAAGACATACAAAACACTGAAATAACCAAAGGTGAAGCCTATCAGTACTTCGGCTTAAGCAGTAACAAAAGAACTGTTTTTATTACAGGTGGAAGTCTGGGGGCACTTACTTTGAATGATAGTGTTTATCAAAATATTAATACTATAATTGAAAATGACATACAAATTATCTGGCAAACAGGGAAAAACTATATTGAAAAAGCAAAAATATTGTGTGAGTCATTAAACTCCACAAATATATATGTAAACGATTTTGTATATAGAATGGATTTAGCTTATCTGATTGCTGATTTAATAATTGCGCGTGCTGGAGCTAGTACTATTTCGGAGTTATGTGTAATAGGCAAACCAGTTATTCTCGTTCCATCTCCTAATGTTGCAGAAGATCATCAAACAAAAAATGCGATGGCGCTATCCAGTATTAATGCAGCCATTCTTATCAAAGATTCTGAAGCAAGAGAAATTCTAATTCAAAGAGCTATCGAACTCATATCTAATAAAACTCTAAGTAATATTTTAGAGCAGAGTATTGTTAAATTGGCAAAAACTGATGCAGCAGAAGTTATTGCAAATCAAATACTGGAAATAGTTTATGAAAAATGATTTCAAAAACATATACTTTATTGGCATCGGTGGCATTGGAATGAGTGCTATTGCAAGGTATTTGCTTGCAAATAATTATAGAGTATCCGGTTACGATCTTGTCAGAAATTCAAACTGCTTAATGCTTGAAAAGTCAGGAGTTGAAATACACTATGAAGATAATATTTCTCTTATTGATAAGTCTTTTTTGAATAACAAAGAAACTTTAATCGTTTATACGCCTGCGATTCCTGTAGAACACAACGAACTCAAATACTTTAGAGATAAAGATTTTACAATAATGAAGAGAGCCGAGATTTTAGGTCTCATAAGTAAAAATAATAAGTCGGTTTGCGTGGCAGGAACTCATGGCAAAACATCAATAAGTACGCTCACAGCATGGATTATTAATAATTCGCAAAAAAAATGCACTGCTTTTCTTGGAGGGATTTCTAGAAATATCAATTCAAACCTATTTCTCGATACTGAAAGTAAGATAATGGTGCTGGAAGCCGATGAATTTGACAGGTCTTTTTTAAACCTAAATCCAACTTATAGTCTTGTGAGTATAATCGAATCAGACCATCTTGATATTTACCAAAACTATGATAATCTGAGAAAGTCATTTATTGACTTTATTAACCTTACTGCAGATTCAGGCGCAATAGTGTTGAATGCAAAGATTAACAAAGATATTCTGACGCAAATAAAAACAAAAGCCTTAATCTACACTTACTCTATTGCTGACTCGAAAACTGACTTTTTTCTGAGCAATGTAAACTATCATAAAGATTCATGCACATTTGACATTAACCATCCATATGGGATAATACAAGGTGTTGAAACAAAAACTGGAGGTAATCATAATCTTGAAAATATTGTGGCGGCTGTATCATTGTCTTTATTGTCCGGGGTATCGGGGACTGAAATAATTAGTGCCATCCAGAGTTTCGCTGGAGTAAAACGAAGGTTTGAGTTTATAATTAAAACGGATGATCTTATATTTATTGATGATTATGCTCACCATCCAACAGAAATTAATGCATGCATTAATGCAATAAAAACACTATATCCGGGAAGAAAAGTCTGTGGAATCTTTCAACCACATTTGTATTCAAGAACAAAAGATTTTGCGAGGGAATTTGCCGAAAGCTTATCAATTCTTGACAATCTTTTACTGCTTCCAATTTACCCAGCACGCGAAAAACCAATTGAAGGAGTAAGTTCACAGATGATATATGATTTATGTGCAAACCCTAATAAAGCTCTTATTGAGAAAAACGAAATTATCAATTATATAAAATCGGAGAATCCTGAAATTTTGGTAACTATGGGTGCCGGAGATATTGACATGTTAATAGAAGCAATTAAAGAAAGTTTATTAAACAGATGAAACTAAAGTGGTATCAAATATTAAAATGGATTCTTTTGTTTGCATATTTAATTGTAATCTCTGGATTTACATCTAATAAGCAAAACTCAATCATCTGCCAGCATTATGAGATTATCATAATAGGTCAAGATAAGTTTATCACCGAAGAAATTGTTGAAAAAATGTTAATTATTAATAACATAGTTTTAGACTCTTGTGTAGTTGATAATCTTAATTTTGATGAAGTTGAAAACATCCTTGCTTCACATCCTGCAGTTTTACGGGCTGATGCATATAAGGATTTTTCAGGTAATATTTATATAAAACTAACTCAACGAAAACCAGTATTCAGAGTGATTACAAAAGATAACTACAGCTATTATATTGATTCTAGAGCAGAAATAATGACTCTGTCGGAGATATACACTTCGCATGTTCCTGTTGTATCAGGTCATATTAATGAGCTATTTACCGAAACATATTACAAGCCTGAATTAATAAATAGTCAAGCTTATCCGTACGATTTTACCATCAGAGATATGTATGATTTTGTCGATTATTTGAGTAAACATGATTTATGGAAGTATCAAATAACTCAAATATATATTAACAAAAACTATCAAATAGAGTTAATACCGCGGCTTGGCCACTACACTATTATTTTGGGGAAACTAGATAATTATAACTACAAATTAAATAAACTCGAAGCTCTTTATAGGTCAGCTTTTGATGAAATATATAGGAACGACTATTCAGCAATTGATTTAAGATATTCGGATCAGGTAATACTAAAAAAACGAATTTAATATGAATAAAGACATATCAAAGATTGCAGCTATTGACATAGGTACAACCAAGATTGTAGCCTTAACCGGAACAAAAAATAAAGATGGAAGATTTGAGATTTCATCTTTTGGAACTGCTCCCTCTCATGGAATAAAACGTGGTGTTGTTCTTAACATTGAAGATACAATAAACTCAATAAGCACTGCAATACAAAATGCACACATAAAAGATGAAGATTTTTTTGATAATGTTTATGTAGGTGTTGCGGGTCAACATATCAGAAGCATAAAGAATCGTGCAGTTCTCGAGTTTGGCGAAGATGAACCAAAGATTATGCAAGAGCATCTCGATAAAATGCGAGAGCACATGTTTAATACAGCTGTTAAACCTAGTGAAGACATTTTACATGTTATTCCACAAAATTACTTAGTTGACACTGAAACAGGAATTGATAATCCTATCGGCATGTTTGCCAGGACTTTACAAGGAAATTTTCACATAGTTTTAGGTCAAAAAGTTCTATTGAATAATATTAAGAACTGCTTGTCGGGCCTTGATATAAATGTGAAATCCTTAATACTCGAGCCTTTAGCTTCAGCAAAAGCAGTTTTAAGTTCACACGAAAAAGAAATGGGAGTTGCACTTGTTGATATTGGTGGAGGCACAACTGATATGGCTGTTTTCAAAAATAAGAATCTCATAAACACTGCAGTAATTCCAATTGGTGGTAACACAATTACAAAAGATATTATGCAAAGTTTCTCAATTTTGGAGAAACAAGCCGAGCAATTAAAGATTGAGTATGGAAGTGCATTGCACGACAAAACACAGGAAGATTTCGTAATTAGCATTGAAGGTTTACAAGGACGCGAAGCAAAAGAGTTTTCATTAAAAGAATTATGTCTCGTTATCCAAGCTCGTCTGGAAGAAATTATTCATGCTGTAATGTTTCAGATCGAGAACTCAAGTTTTCAAGGACAATTAAATGCAGGAATAGTAATAACAGGTGGTGGCTCATTAATGAAAAATTTAAAACAACTAGTCTCATTCATTTCAGGATACGATGTTCGAATTGCCTATCCAAATGAATATGTATGCGGAGAATATTCCGAAACAATAAATAAACCTCAATATTCAACCGCTATTGGACTTTTGATGCTAGGTTATGAATTTGCAAAAACAGAACAAGACGAAATATCAAAAAAACTAAATACAGAAATAGTTGAAGAGCAACCAAAATCAGAAATAAAAGTAAAGAAGGAAGGAAAATTCTTTGACAAGTTAAAGAAAGGAATGACAAAATTATTTGACGAAGACGAAGAACCTGAAAAATAAAAATATAAAACTATGAACGACTTTGAATTTGCAATAGAGAAGGAAGAATCTTCCATTATCAAAGTAATAGGTGTTGGTGGTGCTGGCAGTAATGCTGTAAACCAAATGTTTAAAATGAATGTAGCAGGAGTTGATTTTGTTGTTTGCAACACTGACGCACAAGCTCTCAAAAGCAGTCCTATTCCAATTAAAATCCAACTTGGAACAAGTCTAACAGAAGGTCGTGGAGCAGGAAACAATCCGGAAAAAGGAAGAGATGCTGCTATTGAAAACCTTGAAGATATTGAGAGAGTACTGGATGATAATACAAAAATGGTATTTATTACTGCCGGAATGGGTGGAGGAACAGGAACAGGTGCTGCACCGGTAATTGCTAAAGCGGCAAAAGAAAAAGAGATATTGACTATAGGTATTGTTTCTATTCCATTTAAAGTGGAAGGAAAACTAAGAATTCAGCAAGCACTTGAGGGCATAAACGAAATGAGAAATCATGTTGATGCCCTTCTTATTATAAATAATGAGAAACTTAAGGAGTTATTTACTGATGAAAAGTTCTCTGTTGCTTTCAAAAGAGCAGATGACGTATTAGCCATTGCGGCTAAAGGTATTGCAGAAATTATTACTGCTAATTGCTATATAAACGTTGACTTTGAAGATGTAAAAACAGTAATGAAAGATAGTGGCGTAGCTCTAATGGGTTCTTCTGAAGCAGAAGGCGAAGGTCGAGACATGGTTGCCATAAAGGCAGCATTGAATTCGCCACTACTTAGAGATAATGATATTAAGGGAGCTGAACATATATTGCTAAATATTATGAGCTCTAGGGGTGATTACGAGATGGAAATGACTGAATTTGAAAACATCACCAATTATCTTGTGGACGAAGTTGGAAAAGACTCTAATATGATTTGGGGAACTGGTTACGACGATAATTTAGGCGAAAAAATAAGCGTTACAGTAATAGCTACAGGTTTCGAAACTTATCCAGGATTATATGAAGTTGATAAAAAGAAAAAAATCCATGTTAAACTTGGTGATAAGCTAAAGGATTCTGATAATCCAGAAAATAATGATTCAACAGTAAAAATTGACCCAAACATTGAAGGGCAACAACAAACAATTGAGTTTGACATTCCTCAACCTATTGAAGGCGGGCAAGATACAATTAGTTTATTATTTGATGATGAAGAGTTTGATGAAAATCCGGATAAGAACAAAGAACACTTCGAGCACATGAAAGATATTGACAAGCTTAATGAGTCTGATTTTTTGGAAAAACTCGAAGACGAATCTGCAATTCTGAGAAAAATGAGAAACAATACAGGGAATAGTTCTGATAACCAATAAGATAAATTATGAATATTTTTGAAAGAGTGAATGAAGACATTAAAAAAGCAATGTTAGCTAAAGATAAAATAAGATTAACAGCTTTAAGAGCAGCTAAATCTGCATTTTTGTTAGCACAAACTGAAAGTGGAGATAAAGAAATAAGTCAGGAAAGAGAAATTCAGATTATTCAGAAACTTGTAAAACAACGTAATGATAGTGCTACGATTTACAAGGAGCAAAACAGATCTGAACTTTACGAACAAGAGATTGCCGAAGCTAAAATATTAGAAGAATATTTGCCTGAACAAATATCAGAAACTGAAATTAGGGAATGTGTTTCAAAGATAATCATGGAAACAGGAGCTTCAACTGTAAAAGATATGGGTAAAATTATAGGATTATCTGTTAAAGCTATGGCAGGAAAAGCTGACAATAAAATTATATCTCAGATCGCAAAAGAATTGCTTACCTAAAAAAATAGATTAGTCCTCTGTTATCTCCTTTAAATGCTTTCTGTATTCTGAAAAGAGATTTGATTTTGAAATAAATCCGAGATATTTACCTTTCTCAGTAACCGGAAGATTCCATGCCTCGGTTTTTTGAAATTTATCAATCACAGACTGCATAGAATCATTAACATCTACAGTAACTGAAGGCATTCTCATTAGCTCAGTAACTTTAATACTATCGTAAAGTTCACTTTTAAACACAATATTTCTTATGTCCTCAACGTGAATAATACCTGCGAGTTTACCATCATCGTGCAAAACCGGAAAAATATTCCTACGAGAACAAGATATTGCATCCACAAGATTTCGCAAAAAATCATTATATTTAACTGGACAAAGGTCTGTTTCAATTAGGTTATTCAATTTCATAAAACTAAGAACAGCCTTATCCTTATTATGAGTTATAAGTTCACCTTTGGCAGATAATTGTTTTGTAAAAATTGATTCGGGTTCGATAGCCTTCACAATAATATAAGTAATGGTAGAGACAATCATTAGAGGGACAATTAGCTCATAGCTTTGAGTAATCTCTGAGATTAAAAATATTCCTGTTAGCGGAGCATGTAGAACTCCTGTTAAACATCCTGCCATTCCAACTAGGATGAAGTTCCCTATTGAAACCATTTGATATCCGGCAATATGATTCAAAGTAACTGCAAATACGAAGCCTATCACTCCTCCCGTAAAAACTGATGGAGCAAAGATTCCTCCTATACCGCCAGAACCTAGAGTTATTCCTGTAGCAATTACTTTAAGCATTGCAAGAATTAGGAATAATGCTAAAAAAATAATGATGTTTTCACTCAATAAATGTTCGAATGGAGACCCATAAAATAAATCAGAATGATTAGATCTAAGCAGGGCATTTATTCCTCTGTAACCTTCCCCATACAGTCCTGGAAACATAAAAAGCAATACTCCCATAAAAACCGATCCATATAAAAATCTCTTATACACACTTTTATGCTTACCAAACCAGTCTTCGATTAAGAGAAATATTTTTGTAAAATACAAGGAGATTAAAGCAACGAAAACTGCAAAAAAGATGTAATAAGGAATAATATTTTTATTTAGATCTTCAACAGGTGGGATGTCAAACATAATACCTTCCTTATAAAAAAGATAAGTAACAATTGTTCCTGAAACTGATGATAAAAGCAATGGGATAAGGGAAAAACGTGTTAAATCAATCAACAGAACTTCAATCGCAAATACTATTCCCGCAATCGGGGTATTAAATATTGCACTAACACCTGCAGCCGAGCCACATGCCAGCAGCAAAGTCATCTCTTTATAATTCATCCTCAGTATTTGTGCTAGATTAGACCCAAATGCACTTCCTGCACTAATTATAGGAGATTCAAGTCCTACTGAACCTCCAAAACCAGCTGTAAAGATAGCTCCAGTAATAGATGAAAATATTTTATGAGATTTTATCTTGCTTCCCAATTTAGAGATTGAGAATAAAATTGCAGAAACATTGTGCTTTTCAAAATCTCTAATAATAAATTTTCTAAACAACACTGTAATGGCAATTCCAATTAAGGGTAATATTAGCAGTAAAAAACGACTATATCGAATCTCAAGAGTATCTAAAAATAGTCCATGTAAATAAAATACTCCTGTTTTTAATGCGAGAGCTAGAAATCCTGCAGTAATACCAATTATCAGACTTAATATCATGATAAAATTACGGTCGCTCAGGTTATTTACCCGCCACTCAAGAAATTTATGTATATTTTTATTAATGTACAGAATCATACTATCCTATTCATCAGACAAGATCTTTAACATTCGTCTGTAGTTTGAAAACAATCTTGCTCTGGAAATAAAACCAATGTATTTACCTTTGTCAACTACAGGTAGGTTATAATTTGATGAATTTTCAAATTTTTCAGCAATTTCTTCAATCGACATTTCATTAACATCAATAATTGGTGATGGAACAAACATTAAATCCCTTACCAAGGTTTTATCATAATATTCTTTTTTAAACATAATATGCCTAATATGATCTAGAACTACAATACCCTTTAGATTATTTTCCTCATCAATTACCGGAAAAATATTTCTGCTAGACTTTGCAATAGAACTTACTAATTGTCCTAAAGTATCCTCCTCTTTTACAGGCAGGAAATTTGTTTCAATCAGATTGTCCATTTTGAGTAAAGTAAGCATGTTTTTATCGGCATTATGAGTAAGCAATTCACCTCTTCTGGCAAGTAAGATTGTATACACTGAATTTGGCATAAATATTTTTGCTGTAAAATATGAGATTGCTGCGACAATCATTAAAGGAACAAATAGTTCATATCCTGATGTAATTTCTGCAATCATAAAAATAGCTGTAAGCGGGGCATGAATAACTCCTGCCATAATTCCGGCCATGCCTACTAGAGCAAAATTCGAGTAGGACAATTCATAACCAAAAAATGCAAAAATACGGGAAAAGAAAAGCCCTGTTATTGCTCCCAAAAACAAAGAAGGGGCAAATATCCCTCCAACACCTCCTGCACCAAAAGTTGCTCCTGTTGCAAAAGCTTTTAGTAATATTATAGCGATAAAAAGTAAAGCAATAATGTAAATATTTTCAGTTTCTGAATAAAAAGTATTTTCAAACAAAAAAGAGAAGTCCCCTCTCAAACAAGCATTAATAACTTCGTAGCCTTCACCGTAAAGACTTGGGAATAAGAATATAAGCGCGCCCAAAATAGCCGCTCCAATAATAAACTTTTGCCACCAGATTTTAATACTGGTGAATGATTTACTAAGAAACAAATATATTTTTGAAAAATACACTGAAATTAATCCCGCAATTATTCCTAATAAAATAAAAAATGGAACATCTTTAATAATAAATTTATCAGTAATCTCAACAAAGTAAATTATGTTTTGACCGAGAAAAAGATAAGAAGTTAGTGAGGCTGAGATTGAAGCTAATAAGAGCGTTAAAACCGAAGACATTGTAAGGTTTAACATAATTACCTCAAGGGTGAAAATAATAGCCGCAATAGGAGCATTGAAAATAGCTGCGATTGCTCCTGTGCAAGCGCATCCAATTAAAAGAATTATTTGTTTATAATTAAGATGCATTGTTTTGCCAATATTTGAGCCTATTGCAGCGCCTGTGGCAACAATAGGTCCTTCAAGCCCAACTGAACCACCAAATCCTACTGTTAAAGAACTTCCAATAATTCGTGAAAACATGTTATGTTTGTCAATCTGTCCATTTTTTCGCGAAATAGAATGAAGAACCATAGGTATTCCATGCCCGAGTTTTTTACGAATGATATATCTTGTAAACAAAACAACAAGTAAAATTCCTATAGCTGGATAGATAAAAAACATATAATTTATATTCACTATATTGACGAGGACGAACTGAATATAATACACAGAGTTTTTAATAATAACTGCCGCAATACCAACAGCTATACCAACAACAACTGCTAAAATCAACATAAAATTTTTATCACTGATATTTCTTCTTCTCCAATCGAGAAATCTCCTCATAATCATTTATTCTTATCTGCTACAAAATAAAGAAATATTCTTCAGAATAATCCAAAAAACATGAATAAATACTCATATTTGCATACTTCCAAACTTGAGCCTAAAAAAAATAAGAGTTTAATTTTTAAGTTTTTTTTTGCAATTGAAAAAAAAACAGTATCTTGCATTTAAATTTATATTATTTACTTAAAAATTATGATTATGAAGAAAATTAGTTTACTATTTTTATTATTAGGTTTTTGCGCATATATCTTCGGGCAGGATGCTGCTATAAAGATGGAGATAAAAAGAGATGCTGCCAAAACAATTAAAGTTTACGAAACAGTTAACCAAAAAGCAAAATCTTTTGAAGATGCATATTGGTATAATGATTTCTCAGACCCATCAGAATGGACAATAGGTTTCAACCCTACTTCAGACGGTGCAGTTTGGATAATTACTACCTATGAGACAGCGCCAGCTAACTGGTTTCCTGTTTATGGAATGTGGGAAGAATTCGCATCTACGACTGTAGACAATGGTTTTGCTGTATTTAATTCTGATGTTCAAGGAACAGATCAAGACATGCTTATGCAAGATTCTTGGATTCAATTCAATGATCCAGTTGATTTCAGTGAAATGGATGGAGCTCCACGTTTGATGTTCGACACATATTATGCAAGATGGGAAGATCAGGTGTTTTTTGAATATAGTTTAGATGGTGGAACTGAATGGACACAAGTTGAACTTTTATTAGAAGTAATCAGTCATGCATCAAACAGAACTACTCCTGATTATGTTGCTTCAGTAAACCTTCCTCAACTTGCAGGTTTAGATAATGTAATGTTCCGTTTCCGCATAATTGGAGACTGGGATTACGGATGGTTTATTGATGATGTAAGGTTTATTGATGCTCCTGATTATGAAATCAATCTTGCTGATGCTAGAATGAATTTCATAGATTATATTGACTATACTGTTGAAGGTCAAACTGAATATTATCATTTGAGTTCACATTACGGAACTCTTCCTGTTGCTCAGTATGATTCTCCATTTGCTCTTTCATGGTTCAATGTAGTTGCTGAAAACAAGGGGATGTCAAATATTGTTCCTAAAGCAAATGTAAAGATTTACGACCCTGAAGAAAATTTGATTTTCGATGAATCAAAACTTGGAATTTCTTTAGCTCCAACTCAAAAAGATACAATCGATCTTATTGATGTAGACTTTGCACTTGGCGCGAACCCAATGCAGGGTGTTTATAATGTTGTTTATGAAGTTACTATAGATGGAATGGATGAGATGGAATACATTAACAATACTCAAACTGCTACATTTGTAATTTCAGATAATACGATGAGTCGTGATGCAGGAGTTATCACAGCTGTTACAGGACCATCAATGTGGTTAAGTGGAGGAAATGATGGAGATATGATTGGAACAAACTATCTATTCTTGTATGAGGATGAAATCACATCAATGGATGTATTTATTGCTGAAAGTTCTACTCCTGGTACTTCTTTCATGGCTCGTATCATGCAATTTGATGCAACTAGTGAACAATGGGTTGACCTAACAACCTCAACTTTAATTGAAATTGAAGAAGAACATCTTGGTGAATGGATTAATGTAACTTTCATTGACCCTGTTTTTATAACTTTTGAGGCAGGAGATGATGCAAAACAAATAAAAGCTGCAATAGAATTCTATTATGCAGGTGAAGGTAGTGATTTAAGAATCGGATATGATCGTTCAAACAGACACAGTTTTTGGGCTGCAACTTGGTTCTTTACTCAAGGCGATAATGCTAATTCATGGTTTTCAATTACAAACTGGTCATCTGAAGGAGGTTTAGGTCTTCGTTTACATACAGGTGACAATGGTTTCCCTGTTAACTTCAACGTAATTGGAGGAAATGGAACTCTTGCTGCTACTGTTAATGCAAATCCAATTACTTCAGGAACAAACGTTGAAGTAGGTGCTGATGTATTATTCACTGCTACTCCAGCTGCTAACTATATTGTTAAAGAATGGAAATTAAACGATGTTGTTGTAGGTGGCACAGCAAATACATATACTTTGAATGTAACTGCTGCAAGCACAGTAACAGTTGAATTTCAACTAGAGAATAGCATTGATCAAGATTTCTTGAACAATCTTAACATTTATCCTAACCCAACTACAGGGATTGTAAACATTGAGAATGTTCAAGGTGCAAATATTGAGATTGTGAATCTAATGGGGCAAACACTTGTAAGAATTGACAATGCTGACCAATTCAACAATGTTGATATTTCTAAATATTCTGCTGGAACATATTTCATCAAAATAGTTCATGAAAACGTAGTTTACACTAAAAAATTGAATCTAATTAAATAATAGATTTAGAATATTAATTAAAGAGGCTGCCATAAAGCAGCCTCTTTTTTTTATTGTTTATTATAAATAATATTATATTTGTATGTAAGATGTTTATTACATAATAATATTATGTTAAGGTTACTAATAGTATCAATACTTGCCATTAGGGTATTTTTAAATATCAAGGAACGTGATTCATACAGTTCATAATTTCTTCAATGCAGAAATCTGCAACTATTTTGAGTAATTAAAATCATAAAAAAAATAAAAAATGAAGTATTATGAATTTACCATTCGCAGAATCATTTAAAATAAAAATGGTTGAACCTCTAAAAAGAAGTTCAAGAGAACAACGTGAAGAGTGGATTAGGAATGCCCGATATAATCTATTCAAGCTTAAAAGTGATGAAGTGTTCATTGATTTGCTAACTGATAGCGGAACAACAGCAATGAGTGATAAACAATGGGCAGCTATAATGACTGGAGATGAGAGTTATGCCGGTGCGCGCAGTTTCTTTGAATTAAAGGAGCGAGTTCAAGATATTATGGGTTTCACTCACTTTCTGCCCACACACCAAGGCAGAGCTGCTGAAAACGTATTATTTTCTGTTATTATAAAAGAAGGAAATATAGTGCCTGGGAATTCACACTTTGACACAACGAAAGGTCATATAGAATTCAGGAAGGCAAAGGCAATTGATTGTACAATTGATGAAGCATTTAATACAACAATAGACCATCCTTTCAAAGGCAATCTTGATCTTAATAAGCTAGAAAGAGTTTACAAAGAATATGGCAAAGATAGGATTCCTTGCGTAGTTGTCACAGTTACCTGCAATTCATCTGGGGGTCAGCCAGTTTCGTTAAAAAATATGAAAGAGGTGTACAATCTTAGTCAACAATATGGAATCCCTGTTCTTTATGACTCTGCGAGATTTGCCGAAAACGCATATTTTATAAAACTACGTGAACCTGAATACAAAGACTTTACTATTAAAGAGATTGTTAGGGAAATGTATAAATATGCTGACATGGCCACAATGAGTGCTAAAAAAGATGGATTAGTAAATATTGGAGGTTTTATAGCTTGTAATGACGAAGAGATTTACCGGCAGGCATGTACTTTTAATATCGTATTCGAAGGTTATGTAACATACGGAGGTATGGCTGGCAGAGATATGGCTGCACTTGCTATTGGTTTGGATGAAAGTACAGAATTCGACTATCTTGAGACAAGGATAAAACAAGTCGAATATCTTGGAAATAAACTCATTGATTACGGAGTTCCTATTCAATATCCAATTGGAGGACATGCAATCTTCGTAGATGCAGCAAAAGTACTACCTAATGTACCAAAAGAACAATATCAAGCTCAAACCCTAGGTATAGAGTTGTACATTGAAGGTGGAGTTAGAGGTGTTGAAATAGGAACATTACTTGCTGACCGAGATCCTGAAACTAGGGAGAATAGGTATCCTAAACTTGAGTTGCTAAGACTTGCTATACCTAGACGAGTTTACACAAACAATCATATGGATTACATTGCAGCATCATTAAAAAATGTATTTGACAGAAGAGAAAAGATAACTAGTGGGTTTAACATCACTTGGGAAGCGCCAATTATGCGTCACTTTACTGTTGAACTTAAAAAAGCATGATTTTATTATAGAATAGAAAAGGGTCCCAGAGACCTTTTTTCTATTCTATAATAAGTTTCTCGATTAATATTCTATCTTCCAAACTGATTTTAACGTAATAAATACCTGTTTTAAAATCGGAAATATCTATATTTGATACTGTTTCATCTTGCCTTATAAATACAACACTTCCTTTATTATCAATAATTTCGACATTCAATATTTTACTACGAGTTTGAATATTTAAATGCTCAGAAGCCGGATTCGGATAAATATTAATAAACTTTAATACTGCATCCGCGTCACTCACTCCTGAATAATAATCTGTATTATTAGTTGCTATATTTGACGAAAACAAAGAATAAGTTTTTTCACTTGAACAAGGATTTATTAAAATAAACTCGAGTTTATAATACACAAAGCCTGAGATTGCTTCCACATCAATAAATTGATTTTGAGTAGCAGTTAAACTAGTTAGTAAAATCATATTATCTGGAGATGAGCCTCTATAAACACTAACTGTTTCAATATTTTCCGTCATTTGTGTGTTCCAGTTTAATTCATATTTATCAGTCATATACTCATTAATCTTAAGGCTCACAGATTGCAAGGCATTGTCTTCATGTTGCAGAGGCAAACATAAACCATATGAAGAGATGGTATAATTATATGATAAATTATGTGGACTACTATTATTGTCAATAAAACTACTATTCTGATTGGCGCTTACAGAACCAATTTTTTCAAAAATAGCAGGTCCTTCACTTTTCCTGTATACAAAAAAAGTGTCTAGTTCAGGATAGTTGTTTTTATTCCAAACAATTTGATTCTTATTATTTTCTGTCACAGTTATCAAACAAATATTTATATCTTGCAACTGATATTCAATTGGTTGCACTTCAACATTGATAGTATCAGTACAATGAGCATCTCCAAAAACACTTATATAATAAGTATACCATTGCTGGTTAGGGGTATTATACCTTGCTCTAATTTTATAAATTCCACCTGGGAGATTATTTACTGCCGTTACGGGTGAGTTTATCGGAGGTCCAACATTTTCATTAATCCAATAGAAAACTGTTGATTGTAAAGTATCTCCGATAATAATTTGACCAGCTTCTTGTAAACATTCATCATCAATCACGGTAATATTCCACGACGGGTTAGCAGGTTCATATATATTTTTTGTTGTAATAATACTTTCACAACCCCATTCATTTTTTGTAATAAGACTTACTTCGTGCATTGTTTGCGGATTATTCCAGTATATTAAATAATGAAACACACCTCCGTTACTATTTTCAGGCAACGCAGAATGTATGTTTGCAGAATTAAAACTCCACATATACTCAGGAAGAGTTTCATCGATAGCCTTAACGGTAGCAGGTTCTCCATTACATTTTGGTGGAATTGTAGCAAAGTCGGAATTTGGTATTGCCGCAAATCTTAGTTTTACTGTATCAGAATCAGCAATTACATCAGTTGCCTCTGTCCAAATTGCCAAGAAGAATGGATATGTTTCATTCCCTGCATTATAAATATTTGAACAAACTTGAGTGTTTGGATCATGTATATCAGCAAAACTAACATATTGCGGTGTAGGCGTAGTCCAAGTGCCTAACCCCTCAGATGGAATTGCATTAAGATATCCACAGTTTCCACAAAACAAGGTATCATTTCCTGCATTTGCAATTGGTTCCTGAGCATTTGAGATTAAACTACAAAAGATAATAAATATTACTATTGTCTTAAATTTTCTCATAAGATTATAGATCTTTGTTTATGATAAGTGTATTTACTTTAGATACAAACATAATCAAAAACAACAAAATTATCAAAATCTTATTAAATAAATATTTGTTATTGTGTAAAGGTATTGAGTGAACTATGGGATATTCAACTCAACAATTTCCGAATAGCGTACCAGTTTGCGTTTATCGTTATAATATCTAGTGAGGACTGGCCCTACACCCTTACTGTACCATGAATAAACAGTATATACTTCTGTCTCACCATTAGTAATTTCTCTTTTACTAGAAATTACACAAGCATCGAACACTCCTGCTTTTGTATCAATTTTCTCAAAATTATCAACAGTTCTCCCAAAGTCAGTAACCTTGATTGTTTGATTACCAACAGTTTCAGTTTCAGCAAATGCTGGTTTAAGATTCATTCCATTTCCGAGAAAGGCAGGTATAATAAAGTCTCTTGATCTCATTTCGGAGGCTTCCGAAATCTGATAATCAGGTAATTCTTGCGAGAATAAATATGATCCTGGGATTAAAACTTCGCCATTTCTGTATATAAGATGAAATATAGTTTCTGAGACATAATTATCAAACTTATCGTATTGTGAAACGTTTAGTTTTATTTTTTTTGCGTCTTCGTCGGGTTCAACAGATAATACACTTAAAACAGTGTAAGACATGGGTCTTTGTCTGTGATTAAAGTGACCAATCTTGCTTTTTGAACCTTCTTGGGTAAGAAAATATGCTGTATTTATATCATTCTGTGCAATACTATTTAGACTAAAAAATATTACGAATGCTAAAAAAATCAATCCTGAATAAACTATCCTCATACAAAAAAATTAAGACCACAAATAAATAAAAAACAGATGAGTTTTACAAGTTTAAAAACTGTTATTTATCAGACAAAACTTGAACCAAATTTAGTTTTTCGCTCTAAAAATTGCATCAACAGTCGCATTAATTATCACATGACTAGCTTCAGTAGCACCTGTGACAGCATCAACAAATGGAGTTTGCTCATCAATTATTCTCTGTGGTATTATTTCTTTTGCTTTCATACCATATTTAGTAGCCTCCAATTCAATAACTTTTAAGTCAATAATGGAATGATTCTGTATTGTAAGTTCTACATGTGCTTTATTCTTGTTTTCGGCATATCCGTAATATACGCCATCGCTCAAATCGCTAAGTTTGAATTCTCTATAATCAATTTCTGCAGATTCACAGGATTGAAATAATATAGGCAGAATCATTAGGACTGACAAAAATGAAATAATTTTTCGCATAATTCTGATTTTTAATATTACTTGTTATAAATATCATTTAAAAAAATATCAATAGAAGAATAATTTATTTTTGAGACAGTGTTCTTTATTTTAGCAACTTTCTTCACAATTGCTCTTTCAATAAAATTCATTTTTTCAAAAAGGAATTCACCCCCTGCGATCGTGTGAGCAACAGCATGTTTTCTCAATTTTTCAGGGAAGGCATTTTCAAACTGTTTATCAAAATCGGGTTCATTCATGCAACAAAGGAATAATCCCAAATTCTTTTTTAAAAGATCATCTTCATATTTTTTACAGAACTTTTTTATAGATGACTGTATATTACTTGCATGTATTGAACCTCCAATGATTATATAAGAATATTGTGATAAATCTGGATTTAGATTTTTCTTAACATTTATAAGATCAGGATTCTTTGCAGCTTGAAATTTAGAGATGTACTCAGCTATTTTTGCTGTTGTTCCATGATGTGAAGCGTAAATAATTGCGGTTTTCATAATATCTTTTTTTTTACAAAAATACTTCCCATTTGTCTTACAATAAAATCTATATCTGTGAATGGGGAAAATTAGACAATGTAAAGACTGTTTTGGGGGGTAAATGAAAAATGCCGGATATTTCCGGCATTAGTCAGTTAAATTAATTTGTGATTTAATCTTTAACAAAAAACAGGCGTGTAATAAAAATCCCATTACCATCATCTTTTCCAGAATCACTTTCGACACCACTAGTAACAAACGCTAATTTCCAACCTTTGGAGACTAATTCGTTTATTTTTGCTGCTATAATAGCATCATTTGAAGCAATGTTCTGAAAATTAATTCCCACAGCGGAGTAAAAATTTAGAAGTTTGGTTTCCTCAAAATTATCTGCTTTTAAATCCTTTCTGCTAACATTTCCTTGCCTACTTGTTTTGCCATCTGTACGTTCTGTAGTAATTTCAGATACATCAATTTCAGATTTTGTTTCAATCATACGTGATCTACCAACACCCATCGGAACAATTGACTCAACAATAGTTACAATTTTGTACTCTTGTGAAATCCCTTCAAAAGCAAAAAAACAGATCGCAATTGCGATAAATAATAATTTTTTCATAGTTCTACATTTTAAGTTATTAATAATAAAATCTTTTGGCAAATATAAGTCCATTTTACGCTGAAAAATATTATTATTTAATAATTAGACAATATAAAACCTTTAATGTCATGTTTTAGTTAATGAATAAGCTGATGTACTTTTTTAAAATATTTGGAATCAATAGCACAAATTGGAAAAACATTATCTATTTTTGAAACATATTAACAATTTAATTTAGTTTATTATGAAAAGCTTTATTGTCAAAAGTGTAATTATGATGCTTCTTTTTTCGTTGTTTACAAATTCTTCTTTTGCACAGGAATCTGAAGATAAAAAGGAAGTTTATGAGTTTACTATTATTAAAGAAATCCCTGTAACTGTTGTAAAAAACCAACACCGTTCAGGGACATGCTGGAGTTTTAGTGGTTTATCTTTTATTGAAGCCGAGCTACTTAGAAGAGGGAAAGGGGAATTTGATTTATCAAAGATGTGGATTGTACGCTACACTTATCTCGAAAAGGCAATTAAGTACGTAAGGATGCATGGGTATATCAACTTTTCTGCTGGAGGAGCTTTTCATGATGTATTTAATATGATTGAAAGATATGGAATTGTTCCCGAAGATGTTTATCCAGGACTAGAATATGGAGAAGAAAAGCATGTTCATGGTGAGATTGATGAGTTACTAAAAGCTTATGTAGATGCGATAAAGGCAAATAAAAATAGAAAGCTTTCTACTGCATGGATTGATGGTTTTAATTCTGTTTTGGACACATATTTTGGAGAAACTGTTGAATCATTCAATTATAATGGCAAGAATTATACTCCAAAGCAGTTTTCAGAATATTTAGGAATTAAGAGTTCAGATTATGTCAATCTAACATCTTATACCCATCACCCATTCTATGAAAAATTCATCATGGAGATTCCGGATAACTGGGCGTGGGGTTATGCTCATAATGTTCCGATTAATGAACTTATGAAAATCATAGATAATGCATTAAATAATGGTTACACAGTATGCTGGGGTTCAGATGTTAGTGAAAAAGGTTTTAGCTGGACAAATGGCATTGCCATTAATCCTGAAGAAGATCGTCCTGATCTTGACGGACTTGAACGTTCAAGATGGGAGAATCTTTCAGTGCGAGAAAGAGAAAAGCTTTTATACGGTTTTGATCAAATATTACCCGAAAAAACAGTTACTCAGGAAATGCGACAAATTGCATTTGACAATTATCAGACAACAGATGACCATGGCATGCTAATTAATGGTATTGCTCATGATCAAAATGGTACTAAATATTATTTAGTAAAGAACTCTTGGGATGTATCTAATAAATATAATGGCTTTCTCTATGCTTCAGAAAGTTTTGTTAAATATAAAACTATGAATATTGTTGTTCATAAAGATGCTATCCCTAAGAATATTTTAAAGAAGCTAAATTTATAATCTAGAACTTGTAATACCAAGAGAACATTGGGAAAGGGAAAGACGCATTTTCATCCTTACTAATTAGAGATAAGCCTGATAGTGATATCTGGAAAGCTCTATTTTCAGTTTTTTGGAATCTGAAACCCGGCATTAAGACTAATCCAAGTCTTTGGGTTGTTGTTTTAGTAACAGTTACAACAAAATTTTCATCAGAAATATAATTATACTCTTGATCATATGTTACATCATCAAAAAGAAAACCCATAGAATCGAGTGTAAAACTAGCTTTGGTTCCTACTTTTGCAATTGCAGCTATAGAAAACATTATAGCAGTAATTAGAGGTTGTTTTTGAGTTTGTGGGTAGACATTTAAATATGTTCCTTCCACCGGAATACTAAAATCCCCACTAGATAAATATGCATAACCTCCTGACAAACTTAGATTATTCATTCTATCACCATAGGTAATAGTTGCCCAATGCAATCCGCCATAACCACGAAAAGAGTTTAAATAACCTGATGTGCCAAATAAACTTCCAATGGAAAAATTAATATCAGAATTTAGTGTGGGTAATGAGTATTTTACGGCAAGAATCATAGGACTTGCAATCCATGTCGACATTAAGCCAACACTCAGGTTATCAACTAAAGCAAAATGAATTTCAGGTCCATAAGCATTAAGCATTGCATAGTTTTCTCCTTTCAATATAGGATGAGCATTAGTGGTAAAAGCATATCTAGTTGTAAATGGTCCCGAATCTCTATACTCTCCATGAATAATATTCTTAAAGTCTTTGACGTCCGTAATGGTTTTTATTTCAGATTTTGGAATATAAATTTTCCCTAAATTTTCGGTTTCAAGTAATACTTCCCTACCATCGTCAGAAATTATCGTTCCAATATACTCTACCCCATTATGTCGGACTATATGTTTGAGCTGCTTAATATCATCTACTTGTGCATTTAGAACTTTTACTGTAAATAATAACAACAAAAGTACTACAATAGAAATTCCCAACAAATTAATATTTAATTTCATGATATAGAGTTATAAAATAAAAATACAAATACAAATTACAAAAAAGACTATTACAAATGTAACAGTCTTTAGTAAAAAATGTTTATCGTTTGTTTATACTAAACCTGCGAAACCCATAAATGCTAGTGCCAGAATTCCAGCCACAATTAGTGACGCAGGAACTCCTCTCATTCCTTTTGGCAAAGAAAGTTTATCAAGATGTTCACGAATACCAGCAAATAAAACAATTGCAAGAGTAAAACCAATAGCATGACCAATAGCAAAGAAAAGACCTTGAAGTAAATTAAACTCGTTTTGTCCGATAAGAATTGCCACACCAAGAATTGCACAATTGGTTGTTATTAATGGTAAAAATACTCCCAAAGCCTGATATAGAGGAGGAGAAATCTTTTTAAGTACAATTTCTACCATCTGAACAAAAGATGCAATGACGAGTATATAAGCGATTGTTTGCAAAAACTGAATCTCAAAAGGAACTAGGACATACGTGCGAATCAGCCATGTTACAATTCCAGCTAAAACCATTACAAAAAGGACAGCACCTCCCATTCCTACGGCAGTTTTTACTTTAGATGAAACTCCGACAAATGGGCAAATACCGAGGAATTGTGCTAAAACAATATTGTTAACAAATACCGCTCCTATAATTATTAAAATGTATTCCATGATATATAATTAATTTTTATTATTTACTAAATTTTCTCATAATAGCCACAAGATATGCTAAACCCAGAAAGGCACCCGGAGCAAGCACAAACACAAGTATTCCGTCTACCGGAATAAACTTAAAGCCAAATATAGAATAGTTGCCTAAGATTTCTCTAACGGCTCCAAGCATTGTCAACGCTAATGTGAAACCCAATCCCATGCCAAGTCCATCAACTATTGCAGACCAAGTATTATTTTTAGAAGCGAAAGCTTCTGCTCTTCCCATAACAAGACAGTTTACAACAATAAGTGGAATAAATAGTCCTAAAGCATCGTATAAAGCCGGAGCATAGGCAGCCATTGATAAATCAGTAATTGTAACAAAGGAAGCAATAACAACAATAAATGATGGTATTCTAACTTTATTTGGAATATAGTTTTTGATTAATGAAACCACTATATTTGACATTACTAGAACAAACAAAGTTGCCATTCCCATACCAAATCCATTGAAGGCAGAAGTTGTCACACCCAAAACAGGACATAATCCAAGTAATAAAATAAAAACCGGATTTTCTTTAATTAGTCCCTTCGTAAAATTTTTTATTTGATTCATTATTCAATTCCTCCATTATTAGTTTCGGCAAGGTTTTCTTTTTCAGGCTCAGCTTCATCATTATTTGAAATATCCTGATTTACAACGACAAGTGTTTCTGATTTATACTTCATGAAAGTATCATATGCTCTTTGAATAGCATCACAATATGCTCTTGATGTAATTGTAGCTGCAGTTATTGCATCAACATGTCCGTCATCTTGTTTCACTTTCAGAATAAATTCTTTTGGATCCTTACCAACAAATCTTTCATTCCAATTCGAAACTGATTTACAAGTTTTATCGCCAAGTCCTGGAGTTTCCTTATGTTCAAGGATATTGCTGTCAATAATGACTCCATTTTCATCGAATCCGACCATAACAGACATATAGCCACTAAAACCTATATTTGTAAATGTTTTAATTGCTGTTCCGATAATAATTCCATCTTTCTTAACTTCATAAAACTCTAGATCATTTACACCGTCAATTGCAGATACTTTAATTGGTTCATCATTAATTTCTGCATCTTCAGCTCCAGGAACAACTATATTTATTGCTGCCTTAAGTTTTTTCAGTTTTGCTTCTTCTATTGGTCCTTTTGTTGCTTTGTACACAAACGCCAGTGCTATAGCAGCAACACCAGTCACTACAAACAGTGTGAGAACCATATTTAAAAATGTACTTTCTTTTTTTGCCATAACAAGAACTATTTAATTATTTCACCAAAACGTTTCGGTTTACACCATTGATTTATTAAAGGAACAAACGCATTCATAATAAGAATTGCAAATGAAATGCCTTCGGGATAAGCTCCCCATACCCTAATTAGAACAGTGATTACACCTATACCCACTCCAAAAATAATCATGCCTTTGTATGTCATTGGTGAAGTCACCATATCTGTTGCCATGAATATTGCACCTAGCATTACTCCTCCTGTAAGAATATGAAACTGTGGTGAGGCATATAAATCGGGATTAACGCCCCACAATATAGCAGTAAATATAGCTATTGAGCCAATTGTTGCTACAGGAATATGCCATGTAATGATTTTTCTAAGCAACATATAAATTCCTCCAATTATAAGTGCAAGTGCAGAAATTTCTCCTAATGATCCTCCCATCTGACCAAAGAACATATCTGCATAAGATGTTGGCATACTATCCATTATTGCAGAGAAAGATTCTCCTTTTTTCAATCCTTCTTTGACTATAGCTAGTGGTGTTGCTCCTGTTTCAGCATCTGTTAGCGCAAAGTTTAGTACTTGAATTTTAGGCCATGATGTCATTTGCACCGGAAAAGATATAAGTAAAAATACACGACCTACCAATGCAGGATTAAATGGATTTTTACCTAAACCTCCAAACGACATTTTTCCTATACCAATTGAAACTAGTGCACCAATTACAATAATCCACCAAGGAAGATTTGATGGCACATTAAATGCAAGTAGCATCCCAGTAACGAGAGCCGAACCATCGCTTATTGAGAACTTTCCTTTAATCAAAAACTTTTGAATTAGCCATTCAAATAAAAGGCATGATGCAACAGCAATTAGCTGCACTCTTATTGCTCCTATTCCGAAATAATAAACAGAAACCAATAAAGCTGGTAACATTGCTATTACAACTCCGTACATAATTTTTCGCACATTATCTTTACCATAATCGTGCGGAGACATTGACACTGCTAATCTGTTTGTTGCCATTATTTATGATTTTTTTGATCTTAATATTTGGTTTAATTTTGATTTTCCGAGTCTTATATAATCGAGGAGCGGAACTCCTGACGGACAAGTATAACTGCAAGAACCACATTCGATGCAATCAAGAACTCTTTCGCTCTGTAACTCTTCATACATTGCTGACTCGGCCATATTTTTCAACAAGTAAGGTTCCAAAGCCATTGCACATACTGTTACACACCTAGCACATCTTACACAATTAAATTGCTCAGGACGCAAACTTTCAAACTCATCAAATAATAATACTCCGGATGTTCCTTTTGTAACAGGGACAGTTTCACTTGATACAGCTTTACCCATCATGGGTCCTCCATTAACAATCTTGCCTGTATCAGGCGGAACTCCTCCTGCAGATTCAATTAAATGATTAATAGGTGTACCAATACGTGCCAAAATATTTTTTGGATTCTTTAGTTTTTTTCCGCTTACGGTTACTACTCTTTCAAACAGAGGTTTTCTTTTCTGTACGGCTTCATAAACGGCAAAAGCGGTACCTACATTTTGGACAACGCAACCAACATCAATCGGCAACCCCCCTGAAGGTACTTCTCGATTTAATATCGCTTTAACTAACTGTTTTTCTCCTCCTTGTGGATACATAACTTTCAAAGGATGGACATAAAACCCTTCATATTTTTTTGCTATTTCTGTAAAAAGTGCAATTGCATCCGGTTTATTATTTTCGATACCGATATGAACATTATTTACGGCAAGTGCATTTTTAATAATTTTGCAACCAACAAATATCTCTTCAGCCTTTTCCATCATCAACTGGTGGTCGGCAGTAAGATATGGCTCACATTCTACAGCATTTATAACCAAATTTTCTGCTGTTTTACCTGGCGGAACAGACATTTTTACATAAGTAGGGAAGCATGCACCACCCAATCCTACAACTCCTAAGTCGTTAACTATTTTTCTAATTTCGTCTTGATTTGCAGAAATGTCAACAATTAATTTGTCTGTTTTATCAATTGAATCAAGCCATTCATCTCCCTCTGTCTTAATTACTATACAAGTTTGTTTGTAACCTGTTGAGTCAAGAATTTTATCAATGTTAATAACTTTTCCTGACACTGAAGAATGAATATTTGCAGAGATAAAACCTGTGCTTTTGGCAATAAGCTGTCCTACTTTTACCTCATCTCCTTTTTGTACAATTGGTTCAGCAGGAGCTCCAATATGTTGTGAAATTGGAATATATACCTGCTCAGGTAAATCGATAGTTTCTATTTTCTTTCCGGCAGCGAATTTGTTTTCCACCGGATGAACTCCTCCTACAGGGAATGTTTTTAACACTTTTGTATCCTCCTATATTTTATATTAATAAGCATAGATATTTCTTATTCGGATTTTTCACTAACTGGTTCCTCTTTAGCAAGTTCTTTAATTTTGCGTGGAGGAAAATTTAATTCTAGAATTGCACCTGTTGGACATTCAGGTTCACATTTTCGGCACAATTTACATTTTTCATAATCAATATAAGCGCAAAAATCTATAACTGTAACTGCATCGAAAGCACAAACTTTTTCGCATTTTTTACAGCCTATACATGCAGATTCGCAAGCCTTTTTAGCAACTGCTCCTTTATCCTTATTAATGCAAGAAACGTAAATTCTTCTACTTTTCTTTCCTACATTTCTTAATTCGATGAGTTTTTTCGGACATATTTTGACACAGGCACCACAAGCGGTACATTTTTCTTCGCTAAACTCAGGTAATCCAGTTTGATCATTTATAAAAACAGCATCAAAAGTACAAACGGTTACACAATCACCTAATCCGAGGCAACCGTATTGACAATCGGTATCCCCACTATATAGTGCAGCTGCAATTTCGCATGAACTTGGTCCGTCATACAAAGTAGTTTTCTTTCTTTTATCGGGGGTTCCATTGCATCTGACGACTGCTATTTGGGGTTCTTTTTCCGTTGCGGCTTTTCCTAAAGCTTGTGCAATTGCCTTCATACAGTCATTACCACCAGCAGGACAAAAAAATGAGTCAAGAGATTCTGCCTTAACGCAAGCTTCAGCGAATCCTCTACAACCTGGATAACCACATCCACCACAATTTGCACCGGGAGTTAATTCTTCTATAACATCAATCATAGGATCTTCTACTACCTTAAACTTTTGTGCGACTATAAATAAAATAATCGCAAGAACAACTCCTAGGGAGCTTAGTGAAATCAATGCCAATAAAACAATATCCATAAGGCTTCTAAAAATTTAGTTTTTCTATATTAAAGGTAAATTCCTTTTTAAGTTTCGCTTTGTTCAAATAAAGCATATAATAATAAATAGGCAAGCTTGACAGAGCGAATAAAGCAGCCAAGCCTTCATTTAATCCGATAATTATTAGAGTAATAAGAATAATAAATAAGACTAAAAACGGAGCTACATAGCCATAAAATAATGCTTTAAATCCTAGATACTCTGCCATAATAATTTTCACTTTATCTCCTTCTTGATAGTTGGGGGTAAAGTTATTAACTTCTATAAGTTTTTGCGAAGTATCAACACCACAAATATCCTTTGCCCTACAGGCAGAGCAAGCTTTAATGGATTCAATCTTAACAAAGACAGCATTTTCAGTGATATTAGTCACAATTCCTTTATGCTCTATTTTTGTATTTTCAGACATGTACTATAACAATTCAAAATACGAGGACAAAAATAAAAATTTTAGATGTTTTTTTGTTAATTGAATAACATATTAAAGCATATTTTCTGCAATTTAGAAGATGTCTAAATTGCAGAAAATATTATGTCTCATTTACAAGTTTAATGGACGATTGTTACAGTCCCAACATATGGTTCTTCACCATTATAAAGATTTATTATATACCAGAATGTACTAGTTGGAAGAAGTTTTCCGTTATAAGTTCCATCCCATTCGACTCCAGGATGACCAAGCCAAATCTCTTGACCCCATCTGTTAAAGACTTTAATTTGAGCAGCAGGGAATTTATGAATATTCTCGATAACCCATGTATCATTAATTCCATCTCCATTAGGAGTAAATGCGTTAGGAATGTTAATACATTCTCTGGGTCGATCAATTAATGAGATAGGTCCTATCTTTTTATTACATCCTCTGGAATCAGTAATTGTAAAATAATATATACCTTGAACTAAGCTTTCAAAATATGGAATATCAAAACTCAGACCATCCATTTCATACAAATACGGATGACTTCCACCAGTAACGTTTATTAGAATATTTCCATCATCATTTCCATAGCATGAAGGCATTTCTACATCATAAGTTGCAGACAGCAATCCTGGTTGAGTAATTATTACGAGGGAATCAAATATACAATTATTAGCATCCATTACGGTGAGATAATAGAATCCTTCAGACAAATTGTACAACACTGAATCGTTAGATGTATGTCCAAATGTAACCCAATTATAATGATATGGAGGTGTCCCTCCAAATGAACTAACCTGCACTGCTCCATCAGTATAACCAAAACAAGTAATATCATTAACATTTACACTAACCACCATTGGATATTCAGGTTGATATATTTCGATTTCAGTATAATTGCTACAGCCTCTTGCGTCAGAAATTGTTACACCATAAACCCCTGCATTAAGATTGTTATGATAAAAACCAGTGTGACCAGTTGTCCACTCAGCATAATAAGGCATAACTCCTCCACTTGCAGTCACAGAAGCATTTCCACTATTTTGATTAAAGCAAAGTGCATCATTAGTAGTTACTGCTATTTCAATTTGCGATGGTTGTCCTAAAATATACTCTGCAGCACCATAACAACCCCATGCATCTATTACAACAACATAGTGAGTTCCGGCAGCGGCATTATGGAAAACATTCTCATTCCATCCATTTGTCCATTCATAAATATACTCAGGAACACCATTGGAAACAGATGTTCTTAATACGCCATCTGAATATCCATAACAAGAAATAGGAGTTTGTTCAATAATTCCAACATGTAGGTGCCCCTGAACACCAATATTTACCTCAATTGAATTTGTACAAGAGTTTATATCAGTTACAGTAACTGTATAGTTACCAACAACTAAATTGGAAAGATAGTTTTGAGTTGCGCCATTACTCCATAGATAAGAATATGCAGGAGTTCCTCCAGCAACTGATACCAGAGCTGTACCAAGATTTGATCCACAAATAACCGGTTGAGCATTAACCTGAATGACTAAAGGATTTGGTTGGTTAATTTGAATGTTAGCTGTTTGTGTGCAAGAATTGGCATCTGTCACTGTTACATTATATGTATTAGCAGAAAGATCTACAATTAAAGGTGTTGTGGAATTATATGGATCATCCCATTGATAAGTATATGGAGATGTTCCTCCTACTGCTATGACATTTATCCTTCCATCAGAATTTCCATAACAAGTAACATGAGTTAAATTATTGAAGCTCAGGCTAATTTGGGATGGTTGAATTAGTGTAATATTAGCAACAGACCAACAATCATTATTATCAATTACGGTTACCCAGAATGTACCTGCAGCTAATCCATATGCCTCTTGTGTTGTTTGGTTACCAGCATTATTATCCCACTGATAAGAATAAATCCCTGTTCCTCCTGAAGGATTTACTATTGCAGAACCGTTGTTATAATCATAGCAACTAATATGATTACCATTATAATCCGAAGTAACATTAGTATTTATTAGTAAAGCATCTGGATCACTAAGTTCCACTGTAGCTACAGTTATACAAGAATTATTATCTATGACCGTTACAGAATAAAGGCCTGCGGACAATCCTGTTGCTGTTTGCGTTATTTGATTTGATGCATTACTATCCCACATATATGTGTATGGATGTGTTCCTCCAAGAGGGATTACCATTGCTGCTCCATCGGAATATCCTGCACAACTAATATCATGACCATTATAATTGGAAACAACAATAGCTTCTGCACTTAATACGGGAGGTTGCTCTAATAATACAGAATTTTGATAAAAACAATTCTTATTATCAGTTACAGTAATAGTATGATTTCCTGCAGGCAGACCTGTAATCACATAACTATTACTAAAGGTATTAGCAAAACTTAGTCCCCAGTCTATTTGATATGGGATTTGACCTTGATTAATATTTATTAGAACTTGACCATTAGCATCAGAATAACACAATGGATTTTGAATAATACTAATGTCAAATTCAGGAAGATTGTTAACTATCAGATTATAATGACAAGTTCCTTCATAATTGTTAATATTGTACCATGTATAAGTAATAGTATGGACTCCATGCCCTACTGACGGATCAAAGAAATACTGACCTGCTGAATTTGAAACACCGTTACCACTATAAATACCCCATAAAGGAGATTCTCCAGTATTGGATATCAATTGTTGTTCTTCATTTAAACAAAACTCTGCAGAGGGAGGGCAAATGATATCGGGAAATATAATATTTACTTCAGTAAAGCATGTATGCACATTACCACAATAATCGGTGATAGTCCACTCAATATCAGAAATACCAAGATTAAACAAACCACTAGCATCTGTACCTATACCCGCTCTATTAGTTGCTCCGGTCACAATATAAGTTATCATAAATCCACCTTCACAATTACTCGAAACCTGTAATTCAGGAATTGAGTACACATCTCCAGGAAATGCATCAATTGCCTGATTTGAAGGGCAAACTACTGTTATAATCGGATCATTAATAGTATAAATATATGACCATAAAGATGTATTTCCGGCACAATCTGTCACAGAATAATTATAAGTTCTTGTTCCACCGCAATTTAGAGGTGAAGGATTATCAATAACACTATTCAAGACAGGCTCCAAAGTGTTTCCACAAGCGTCAGATATCATGGGAATTATAGGATTGGTGGCATGTGATGGACATGCTACTACTCCAGTTCCGTTTACTGGCGTTAATGGTGCTGTAGATAACTGAATTAAAAAAGTGTAAGTCCAATCATGAGTATGTCCAGCGCAGTCAGTATATGTCCAAACATAATCAACGGTTCCCTGACAAACTGGGACTTCACTTATAATCGGTCCGGTAGGATTAATAGTCAATCCACAATAATCAGTAACAATAGGAGGAATTGGCATATACAAATCTGCTACACATTCTACTATTTCTCCCTGATTTGCAGGTATAGCAAAGTCTTGATAATTAATCTCAAACACTCTTGATTGACTTATATTATCCTGACATTCACTTTCAGCAGTCCAAGTAACTTCTGTTTGCCCTCCGCAATACCAAGGAGCAGTAGGATTAACGGGAGATACCGTTAAAACTGTATTACAACCTCCTGTTGTGAATGCAGAATTTAACCAGTTTGAAAATTCATTTTCAACATCGGGTTGAAGAATACATGTTATGTTTTCAAAATCATCTGGGACGCTTAATACAACTGCAGGTGCATTAGGAATAGTAAATACCCTGGTTGTACTAACATTTCCTTCACAATTACTTTCGACAACCCATGTTACAGAAACTACACCTCCACAAAGCGAAGGAGGAATAGGATTTTCAGGCACTGTAAACATGTTTCCAGCACAACCTCCTGAGAAATATGCTTGCGAAAGCCAATTATTAAAATCACTATTTACACTGGCTTGATCCATACATTCTAACCCAATATAATTATCTGGAACAAAAATATCTACTGGATCAGGTGCAGATTGAACAAAGGAAGCATTGATATTGCTAATTGTTTCACATAGATCAGATATTTCCCAACTTATTGAAATGATTTCCGAATTACACATTTGCGGATAAATTCCTGACCAATTATTAGAAAGGCTTGGATTACAACCTCCAGAGATACTGTTTTGTATAATAGTAGTCTGATTAATTAACCAGTTATCAAAACTATCCTCAAGCTCAGTTTGACTATTGAAATCACAAGGATTTACGAAAATATCCATTGGATGCAAATGACTAATATCAGATGCTGATATTACAGTAAAATCAGCACTCACAGTTAATAGCTCACAAATATCAATGACAGTCCAGGTAACAGTTCGTGTATTATTTTGACAAATCTGAGGAGATATTATGCTTGCACTATTATTTGTAACAACAGGATTACATCCGCCAGTTACTGATGATTCAATTAACTGAGTTTGTGCATGCACCCATGAGTCAAAAGCAGATAACAGCTCTGCTTGATTATTGAATGAACATGAATTTACACTCTCTCCTATAGGATTGTCATAATTAATCAATTCTGGTGCAAGATAATTGAAACTTGAGGTCATAACAGGTAGATTTTCAGTTAAGCAAGCATCGGTATCTGTGATTGTCCACTCAATGCTAATAACACCGGATGTACAATATTGTAAATGATTCAGATCCCAATCGTGGCTAACTAAAGGAGTACATCCTTGACCAGAAATACTATTAGTGATGGCATCGGTATTATCAGTTAACCATGTGG
>OBJA01000125.1_pt1 | contig 76051 bp, 67 predicted proteins | sample 1519751 | NCBI WGS metagenome assembly OBJA01 (sample SAMEA3881238, study PRJEB22517) | soil metagenome | biome: lake sediment; feature: soda lake sediment; material: sediment, water from around vicinity | place: India | collected 2013-12-23 | depth 3 m | reverse complement strand
TTGGACACGGGGAATTTACCCCAATTCAGTGTCCAAGAAAACTGGTGCCGCTATACCACCTGTCAAATACTAGTACCCTGTAACCCATAATCTTTCGCATCTCGCATGTTTTTTGACGCGTCAACTGCGTTGTGACCCGCCAAAATCCGGCGCAATTTTGCGACATTTTATAAGTTACAGGGTACTAGTTGCAGCAGGTGAGCAGCGCTATTTTCACCATCGAAAACCATATTTCTTCGGTCAGGTTATCATCACGCCCTGGCTTGAAAAATAAGCGGCTAAGGCGACGGACAACAACCAATACAGAAGCAGTCACTAATTACTTCAACAAAAAACGACCGCAAAGAAAAACTTTAAACGGTCGTTTTTATTGATAAAGTGGCGACCCCAAGTGGATTCGAACCACTGGCCTACTCCTTAGGAGGGAGTCGCTCTATCCAGCTGAGCTATGGGGTCGTATAGAATTTAATTCTTCTTATTTCAGAGCGTTACGCTTACTTCCTTGTTTTACAACCTCAAGATTTTTCAAGGTCACGAAGCTGAGCATGCACCACAAACCCTATCGCATGTATTAGATACATACGATAGATGATAGCTTTCCAATTCACACGTCAACCATCCGAAGCAAAGACCTTTTACTATATCTAATACAATTCTGGCAAGAAGCAAAGGTTACGAATTGATGAATACGAAACTATTATTTTTCTATCATTTTTTCTGCCAATGCCATCGCATCGGCAGACCAACAACAACTTGGCAGTGGTTGTTGGTCAAGAGAATGACCTCCCTGCTGCCAACAATTTAGTACCTTACTTATCTATTCGCCTGGACCACATCAATGCCGTAGACAATACCGACAAACAATGGCGGGGTCAGCAATGGCCTCGCCATTGTTTGTCGATGCAGTGTAAAAAGATACTTTTCTTGTCATGGTGGGCAGAAACCGCCGACAAACCACGCTCTCACAGTTCATCATGATTTCCTTGCCCGCCTGTCAACGTTGGATTACCCTTTCAATCGTTGGAAACTATATGCGCTCCAGACCTTTTTTGCCATGCCCTGCGACATGAGCTTTTTTGTTTAGATGCTCCATTAATTCCTGCTTTAGATCGGTATCATGATGAAAACAATCATTACTGCTTTACTGTTCGTTATCTTCTCCATATCCATCACTGTTGCCGACGAATACAACACCAACTATTGCCTTGATCCCGATGAATTATACAAATGGAATCAATTGTTGAACAACAATCCTGATTCTGAGCCCATCGCAGCGATCCATGCTTTGTGGATTGGACTGTGTGTGAAAGTTGAGATGCGTCAATTGACTACGACACAGGCGAACCTGATCTTTGAGCGGTTTCGCGCAGCGTTGATTGAACAGATTCAGTTGCAGCACGCAGCCCCAGAGCAGAAGGGATCTTGAACATGCAGGATGAGTCGCCTGCCCGACTGATCGCTATTGGAGACATTCATGGCGAACTGGATAAACTCAACCGGCTGCTCAATACCATTGCGCCAACGGACAATGATCGCTTTGTTTTTCTTGGTGATTATGTTGACCGAGGCAAGAACAGTAAAGGGGTGGTGGAGCGCCTGATTCGTTTCCACGAGGAGTTTCCGGATGCCATCTTTATTCGCGGCAATCATGATCAGATGCTGCTCGATGCCCTTGTTGAAGTGGGGGTCATGACCGGTGATCTGTTGCGTGATCAGTCAGCCACCTATCAGCGTCTCGCCTTTGAGTCGGACATCATTGTCTTTTTAAGCAATGGCGGGCAGGAAACCCTGCGTAGCTATGGCATCTCGTCGTTAACCGAGTTCCCCGAAGAACATATTTACTTCTTTCAATCAACCCGCCTGTGGTGGCGATATGAGCATTTCATTTTTATTCATGCGGGAATTGAACCGGGCATCCCCTTGCCGATGCAGGATCCTTTTGTACTGATGTGGGAGCGAATGTCACCACCAGGACAGAATGGCGACATTCATGTGGTAGGCCATCATCCGACTACTGACGGCAATCCATGCTTTGAGCCTGGCCGTTACTACCTGGATACAGGTGCGGTTTACGGCAAGACCTTGACGGCCTGTGATGTGTTGACCAGGCAGATCTGGCAGGTGGAGTGATTTCATCGGCAGGTTGACAAGAAACAAAAAACCTGTGCGTTAACACAAGCTTGCTACTTGACCACAGAAGGCGAACAGGCTAGTTTTCTCCGACGCAGACAGGCGGTATTAAAGCTCTTAAAAACAACCGGAGCAGGAACGAACAATATGATAGAAAAAACCGCGATTACAGCACCAGAGATCAACCCGAAAGATTTCGATATTTCAGACTTGACGGATGAAATCCGTGTTGACAGCATGTGTCAAAAGCTTCTGAAACACTTTCATCGCCACGTACTCTGTTCAGGTAATAATCTATCTGAACGAGAGGCCGGAGCGCTGGCACATGGAGCAGACTACTTTGTGCGTGATTTCGTCATTGACGGCTTGCGGATCAATATTTTTACATTGACAGCAAAGCACGTACGAGGATTTGCCGGCAACTGGTATATTCACCGCACCCTCGAGCCCAACACGATTGAACTTGAATCAATATTGCGTGGCACGGCAGAATTCTATCGTTTTTGCGCTGATTGCGGTTGGGTCAGCGCCCCGGTCAGCGAAGAAATATGTGCGGCATGCTCAGATCTTGACTATTATCGCCTGCGTATTAACAGTTTCCACGATCTGACGGGTGACGATTACGTAGACTGGTGCCAGGAGTGTCCCCTCCCCTGAACCCAAAACCGGTTATTGTTCTTCCCTCTCCCTGATAACCTGCTCATCAACGGTTCTGTCCGTTGCGATAGCAAGGCGTACGAAACCGTTGCGACGGGCGACCTCCATAACATCAATGACCCATCCGTGACGTGCTGATTTATCAGCCATCAGCAAAAAGGTCATGTCGCCTGTCGTTTCACTGTCGAGGCTCCCTAGATAAGCATTCAAAGCGGAGAGAGTTACAGGTTCACGGTGAAGGTAAATATCGCCATCTTCAGTGAGATATACCTGCACCTCCTTTTTTTCCGTTGCTATCTGTTGTGTTCCTCCTTCGGGCAAATTGATCGACACTCCCGGACGTTCAATGAATGTTGTTGAGATCATGAAAAAAATAAGCAACAGAAAGACAACATCAATCATCGGTGTCAGTTCAATGCGAGGAGAATCATTGGTCTTGCGACGAAACCCCATGTCAGCCCTCAACCTGATCAACTATTTTCATGGTAGCCTCTTCAAGTTCGAGGGTCAGACGATCTGCACGCGCTGACAGATAGCGATGGACCAGCAACATGGGGACTGCTACGCTTAATCCGGCTGCCGTTGTAATCAATGCTTCAGATATGCCTCCACCCAGGGTTGCCGGGGTACCAACGCCTTCAACGGCAATCACGTTGAAGGCATTGATCATCCCCAACACTGTACCAAGTAACCCTAACAGGGGAGAAACATTGGCAATGGTTGACAGCAAACCGAGATAACGCTGCAAAGAGACTGCCTCGCGCTCACCCACTTCCTGAGCCAACGATTTCAGGTACGAACGTGAAGCACCTTTGTTTCTAAGGACAACCAGAAGAATTCTGGCTAAAGGCGACTCTTTGTCTGTACAGAGTTCAATAGCACTTTTGCTGTTATCTTCTGTCAACAGATCCGTAACCCGTGAACGTAACTGTAACAGGTCGCGCCGGACTTGATAGAAGGCGAAGAAACGCTCCATAAATATGGCCCAACCGATAATCGAACAGAAAAGTATCGGGTACATGAGCGGGCCACCACGAAGAAAAATATCCAACATTGTTTCTTATCCTTACAAGGAAACGACTGTAACTAAAGTTCAAGAACCGAAGGCACAGTCAAGATTCAGAAGATGACTTTCTAGCTCAAACTGATGATTTCACCACGTATATTATCGCCAAGGGTCAATACTCCTACAGTCGCCCCTCTATCCGATCTCGGATTGGTCGGGCTACCGGGATTAAACAGCAAGGTTGAACCGACCAGTCGACATTCCGGTATGTGGCTATGTCCGAAAACAATAACATCAGGTTTAATGTCGGCAAAACTGCCGATAACGTTATCGATAAGTTCTCTGCCCCCTCCCCAGCCGTGTATCATACCAATAGTCCAATTATTAAGTCGAATTGTTCTCTTGGTTGGTAAAAAAACATGATGTTTATCCATGTTTCCGCGCACAGCATGCCAGGGACAAGGGGTAAAACAGAGTTCGATATCGGCGTTAACATGATCGCCGGCATGAAGAATGTGGTCGATATCGGAAAAAGGTCCTACCAGTAATTTGTTCGCCAACAAACTACCCTGGGCCAGTGACTCCATGTGAGTATCGGATAGAACGCCGATCTTCATAAAAACACCTGTAACAACAACAATTCAGTCGGCGATTTTTCGCCTTTTAAAACGAAAAAAAGCGCGAGTTTCAATTTATTATTTACCATAAGTCGCACAGAAGCTTGCAACTATTTAAATTCACACTGATTTAGACCAAAACAAATATTGGCACCCGCATTGCGTATAAATGCTATATATAGGTTGTCATGCTCCTTTCATCTTGACAGAAATTTAGCATGACTATAGTTTTTCATTTTAGATAATCAAACAATGGTATTACCTTTTGCTTGATGCTTCGCTACATGTCACTTGAAGCTCGTCCCATTCTCTTACAGGAGGAAACACTTCTATGTCAATGCGCCAAGATGCACTTGATTACCACAGTAACGGTCGTAAAGGAAAAATCGAAGTTATTACCACCAAACCTTGTGCCACCAGCCGCGATCTATCCCTTGCCTACAGCCCCGGGGTTGCGGAACCATGTCTTGAAATTGAAAAGAATCCTGCCGATGCCTATAAATACACCGCAAAAGGAAACCTTGTTGCTGTTGTTTCAAACGGTACTGCGGTTTTAGGCCTCGGAGATATCGGTGCCCTGGCAGGCAAGCCGGTTATGGAGGGCAAAGGTGTTCTGTTTAAAAGTTTCGCGGATATCGATGTTTTTGATATCGAAATCAACTCAAAAGACCCGGATGAAATCATTCGTACAGTAAAACTCCTTGAACCGACTTTCGGCGGTATCAACCTTGAGGATATCAAGGGACCGGAATGTTTCTATATTGAGGAAAAACTTGCTGAAATCATGGACATCCCTGTGTTCCACGATGATCAACACGGTACCGCCATTATTTCAGCCGCTGGAATGATTAATGCTCTGGAGATTGTCGGAAAAGACATCCGGAAAGTTAAAATTGTTGTCAATGGTGCCGGTGCATCGGGGATTGCCTGCTCCAGCCTGGCTATTACCATGGGAATTGACAAGAACAATGTCATCCTTTGTGACACTAAAGGTGTTATTTACAAAGGCCGTACTGAAGGGATGAACGAGTATAAAGAGCGCCTGGCGGCCGAAACAGATGCCCGCACCCTTGAGGAAGCAATCGTTGGCGCCGATGTCTTTTTTGGTTTGTCTGCTAAAGGTGCCCTGACCCCTAAAATGTTGCAGTCAATGGCCCCCAATCCCATCGTCTTTGCAATGGCGAATCCTGATCCGGAAATTTTACCACCCGAAGCATTGGCAGTCCGCGATGACGTGATCATTGGTACCGGCCGCTCCGACTATCCCAATCAGGTCAACAACGTTTTGTGCTTCCCCTTCTTGTTCCGTGGTGCCCTGGACGTCCATGCCAGTGCCATAAATGCTGAAATGAAGCTGGCGGCGGTTAAGGCTCTGGCCGACCTGGCCAAACTCGATGTGCCCGATTCTGTCCGTAAAGCTTATGCCGGTGAGGATATCCAGTTTGGACGCAACTATATTATTCCCAAGCCCTTTGATCCACGCGTTCTGCTTCACGTCGCTCCAGCAGTGGCTCAGGCAGCCATGGATAGCGGAGTTGCCCGTCGCCCGATCAAGGATATGCAAAAGTATAGAGAGTCTCTGGAAGCGATGCAGGGACGCTCAAAAGAAATTATGCGCACTCTGATCAACAAGGCCAAAGCGGCACCAAAGAGAATTGTTTTTCCTGAAGGGGAAGAAGACAAAATTTTGCGTGCTGCCCAGATCCTGGTCAATGAAAATATTGCTTCACCGATTCTCCTCGGCAACAGCGATATCATCAGTGCCAAAGCGAAAACACTGCACATTGATCTGACCGGCATCACCATCATCGATCCGTCTACCAGCGACAAACGCGATGAATATGTTAACAAGATGTTTGAATTACGTCAGCGCAAAGGTGTTACACACAGTGGAGCTTTAAGCCAACTGAAGGGCAACTACAATTACTTTGGTGCACTGATGGTCCAGCAGGGTGACGCAGATACAATGCTGTCCGGAATTAACCACCACTACCCTGAGACGATCAGGCCCTCACTGGAAATCATTGGCAAGCAAAGTGACCTGTCAAAGGTTCACGGCATGTATATGATGGTCTTCAAGAAACAGGTTGTGTTCATTGCCGATGCGACTGTCGCCATTGATCCGACTCCTGAAGAACTCGCAGAGACCGCCATTCTGGTCGCCGAGAAAGTTCGTCAGTTTGACATCGTACCCAAAGTTGCGATGCTGTCATTCTCAAACTTCGGCAGTAGTACCGAGCCTCAGGCCCTGAAGGTGAAAAAAGCTACGGCCCTGATCAAGCAGCTTGATCCTGAGTTGATTGTCGACGGCGAAATTCAGGCCAATGTTGCCCTGGATCCGGAGTTGACTGAGAAACAGTATCCTTTCTCGATGCTCAAAGGCGATGCTAACGTCTTTATCTTCCCTGACTTGCAGTCCGGTAACATCAGCTATAAACTGTTGAACAAACTGGGCGGAGCCGAAGCCATCGGACCAATTTTGATGGGGATGAAAAAACCCGTTCATGTGTTGCAACGGGGTGACGATGTTGCCGATATCGTCAATATGGCTGCAGTTGCCGTTGTTGACGCGCAGGAAGCTGAACAGAACTGATCAAGATACATGCTCGAAACCAAGCGCAAGGCCTGAATTGGGTCTTGCGCTTTTTTCGTTTCAATGGCATGTAAAAGATTAATGAATCGACAGTAGGCTTCTGCAACAACAAATCTTATTGCCAGAACAGGTCAACAAGCTCTAACCAACCTTTAAGAAAAGGCTATCATTACATGAAATACCTTAGCACCCGCGGCCAAGTGCATGATTTATCATTCAGTGATGCCGTCATGATGGGATTGGCTTCCGACGGCGGCTTGCTATTGCCTGAGAGCATCCCCGTGCTTTCGCAGCAGCAACTGGATGCATTCAGCCAACTTGACTACAAGGATCTGGCCTATGAAATTATCTCCCTGTACGCAACGGATATTCCTGCCACAGATTTGCGCCGTCTGGTAGAAGAATCTTATGCCTCCTTTAATCATGTTGATATCACACCACTGATCAAACGTGATGGTATCCATATACTTGAGTTGTTTCATGGTCCAACGTTGGCCTTTAAGGATGTTGCCCTGCAATTTCTCGGCAACCTGTTTGAGTATTACCTGACCAAAGACAACAAGAAGCTCAATATTCTCGGTGCTACCAGTGGTGATACCGGCAGTGCCGCCATCGCCGGAGTACGCGGCAAGAAGAATATCAATATTTTCATACTCTTTCCCTACGGTCGAGTCTCTCCTGTCCAGGAACTTCAGATGACCACCGTCACCGATGACAACGTCCACAATATCGCCATTGACGGCACTTTTGATGATGCCCAGGCTATCGTCAAGGAGATTTTCAACGATCAGGAATTTAAACAAAACTACGCATTGGGCTCAATCAATTCAATCAACTGGGTTCGCGTCCTGGCGCAAATCGTCTACTATTTTCATGCTTATTTTCGTGTTCGTCAGCAATGTGGATGCGAGCAGGTCCAATTTAGTGTTCCAACAGGGAATTTCGGTGATATTTTTGCGGGATTTATCGCAAGGAAAATGGGTCTGCCGACAAGACGTTTTATATTGGCGACCAACGCCAATAATATCCTGAGTCGCTTTGTCAACTACGGCGATTACTCCCTCGCCGACGTTCACCAGTCCCTTTCCCCTTCCATGGATATTCAGGTTGCCAGTAATTTTGAACGCTATCTGTTTTATCTCTACAACTGCGATGCATCAGCGGTAGTTAAGGCGATGGGTCACTTCAAGGAAACAGGAAAAATCCTCTTTTCAGAAGAAGATCTGTTGAATATTCAAAAGGATTTCATTGCTGCAAGTGTCAGCGACGAGCAGACTCTGGATCAGATTTCAATGTTTTACAGTAAAACCGGATACATCCTTGACCCTCATTCAGCGGTCGGCGTTAGTGCTGCGGCAGAAGTCGCTGATAACGTCCCCCTGATCTGCCTGGCAACAGCCCACCCGGCTAAATTTCCGGAAGCAGTCAGCAAGGCAATCAAGGACAAATTACCGACCGTTACAGCAATAGAAAACCTTCGCAATTTATCCTCTCGTTGTGAAAGAATGACCGCCAGCACGGACGCTATTAAAAAATATATTGCAGAAAAATCACTTTAATGAGTTTTTCTGCTATGCTTGCTCTGCACTACCGGCAGGTTACCGAATCACCATCACATCCGCAAACAAGGTGATTTCTTTCAATGAAAAGGAGCAGTTATGAATGATGTTTCCCCTGACCTGTTTTACGGTTTGATTCAGACATATGGAATCCCCCTGTTCTGGGCGATTGTTATCTTTATTGTCGGTCGTTTTGTTGCGCGGGCAGTATCTAATGCAGTAGCAAAGACGATGACAAAGGCACATGTCGAAGAGACATTGGTCAAGTTTGCAAAAAACATGCTGTTTGTTGCCTTGATGGTGTTTGTTGTCATTGCGGCCATCAGCCAGATGGGTATTGAAACAACCTCTTTTGCGGCGGTTATCGCTGCCGCTGGTCTGGCAGTGGGCCTGTCATTACAGGGAACACTGAGCAACTTTGCTGCTGGTGTGATGCTGATTATTTTCCGACCATTTAAGGTTGGGGACTTTATTGATGCCGGTGGTGTGGCTGGAATCGTTGAAGAAATCCAGATTTTCAGCACTCAGATGCGCTCAGGTGACAATAAACAGATTATTGTTCCCAATGGTCAGATCATGGGATCAACCATCACTAACTTTTCAACCAAACCGACCCGCCATGTTGATCTGGTGATCGGTGTCAGCTATAGCGACGATTTGCAAAAAGTCCGCTCGGTCCTTGAGGATATTCTTGCAAAAGACGAGCGCATTCTGCCGGACCCGGCTCCGACTATTGGCGTACTTGAGCTTGGCGACAGTAGTGTCGATTTTGCTGTGCGCCCATGGGTCAACAGTGGCGACTACTGGCCGGTTTTTTTCGAACTACAGGAAACGATCAAGATTCGATTTGATCAGGAAGGTATCAGCATCCCCTTCCCGCAACGCGATATACATATTGTCAGTAACCCGGAAAATGTCGCTGCCTGACCTACACAGAATGACACTCCGGCGTAACTAAGGCTTTAATGATGTCGTTGGCCCTGACGTTTCACGGTGCCGGCGGCATCACAGTTTGCCGTAAAGTGACCTTCACTTCTTTTCTGTTCCACAATGTCAAAAGCCCCCGTTGAGAACGGGGGCTTTTGAATGACCAACCTGACGGCTCTATCAGCAATCAAAATAGAGGGCAAACTCTTCCGGAACCGGACGCATACGCACCGGATCTACCTCAGCGCTACGCTTGTAGCTGATCCACATATCGATGACGTCTTCAGTGAACACATCACCCTTCAGCAAGAAGGCGTGATCCTGCTCAAGGTGATCCAGAGCATCCGCCAGAGAGCTGGCAACATTAGGGATGTCCTTCAACTCTTCTGGTGACAGCCCGTAAATATCTTTATCAAGGGGTTGGCCCGGATCAATCTTGTTTTCAATACCGTCAAGACCGGCCATCAACATGGCCGCAAACGCCAGGTATCCATTGGCTGAAGCATCAGGTGTACGGTATTCAATCCGCTTTGATTTTTCACTGTCGGTTACCGGGATACGCAACGAAGCCGAACGGTTACGGTTTGAGTATGCAAGGTTGACCGGTGCTTCATAACCGGGAACCAGTCGCTTGTAAGAATTGGTCGTCGGATTGGTAAATGCACAAAGAGCTTTGGCATGCTTCATGATACCACCGATATAGTACATGGCCGTCTTGGAAAGGCCACCGTAGCCATCACCGGCAAACAGGTTCTTACCGTCTTTCCACAAAGACTGATGACAATGCATACCTGAGCCGTTATCACCATAAATAGGCTTGGGCATAAACGTGACTGTTTTACCGTTGCGGAAAGCAACATTCTTAAGGACATATTTAAACCACTGCAGGTTATCACCCATCTTCAGCAAGGAATCAAAGCGCATGTCAATTTCACACTGACCGCCGGTTGCAACTTCATGGTGACCACACTCAACGACCATGCCGACTTCCTGGAGTACCATCATCATTTCGTTACGCAAATCAACCATGCTGTCGGTTGGCGCAACGGGGAAGTAACCACCTTTGTGCTTCGGCTTGTACCCCAGGTTGGGGAATTCTTCACGACCGGTATTCCAGATACCCTCGACAGAGTCGACAGAATAGAAGGATTCATTGGCGCTGGAAGCGTAGCGAACGTCATCAAAAATAAAGCATTCCGGCTCCGGGCCAAAATAGGCGGTATCGGCAATTCCGGTAGATTTCAGATAAGCCTCAGCTTTTTTGGCGATAAAGCGTGGATCGCGTGTATAGCCTTCGCGGGTGACCGGATCAACGATATTACAGATCAGGCTCAAGGTGGTCATTTCGATGAAAGGATCAATTTTTGCTGTTTCCGGATCAGGCAGGATGAGCATATCTGAGTTATGGATGGGCTGCCAACCACGAATAGACGAACCATCGAATCCAATACCTTCTTCAAAAACATCTTCACTGAATTCACTGACCGGCGTGGCAAAATGCTGCCAGATACCGACAAAATCCAGAAACTTGAAATCAATAAACTTTACATCTTTTTCCTTGGCAAATTTGACGACTTCACTTGGTGTCATTGTTCACATCTCCTTTGAATGAATGAAATTGTCAGGCACGATGTCCGTCGAATTTCTCTGTTTACCTGGTTGATATTAAAGGGCATCTTCTCCGCGTTCACCTGTTCTGATTCTGATAACCTCATCTATCGGAGTTACAAAAATTTTGCCGTCACCAATCCGTCCGGTTTTGGCAGTTTCAGCAATAGCATCAACAACCTTGGCAACCAGATCATCGGCAACAATAATTTCCATTTTAATTTTAGGAATGAAATCAACAACGTATTCTGCACCACGATAAAGCTCGGTATGCCCTTTCTGACGACCGAAACCCTTTACTTCGCTTACGGTGATTCCCTGGATACCAATCTCATTCAACGCCTCTTTAACTTCATCGAGCTTGAACGGTTTTATGATTGCTTCAACCTTGCGCATAACTACTGCCTCCTGTCATCAGATGATAGTTTCTGTCGGGCATTGATCCCTATAATCACTACCCAATCAAAGCAAAGAGCTTGCCATTCTGAAATAAATATCAATATTTTTTTAAATCTTAAATATCAATAACTTAGGGCGAAGATTCAAGTCGCTAACAGCATTATATTATACAGACGACCCGGTCTGCACAAAAAACAATCAGCATAAGAGCATATGTGCCCAGAAAACAGACACGAGGCTGTTACTGGTGCTTTTGCAGATGGGTTACGCTCTCACAATGGTAGGTCTGGGGAAACATATCAACAGGTTGACTGGAAACGATGTGGTACCCGGCGTAAACCAGTTGTCGCAAATCGCGTGCAAGCGTCTGTGGGTCGCATGAGACATACAGAATATCAGGAACACCGGACCCTGCCAGACACTTTACCACAGAATAGGCACCAATACGTGGAGGATCAAGGACAACGACATCGTAGTGAGATTTTTTGAGGAGATTCGGTAAAACTTGTTCAGCTTGAGCAGCGACAAACTCAAGGTTGTTCATACCGTTTTTTCTCAGATTTGCTTGGGCCATAGCAATTGATGAGGAAGACTCCTCGATACCAACCAGGTGCCCAACCCGGCGAGCCAGAGGAAAAGACAAATTTCCCATTCCGCAATAGAGATCAAGTACCTGGTGTTTTTTGTTCCAGGGGATGATGTTTGCAAGAACATTTACCAGGTTTTTGTTCTGCTCTAGATTGATCTGAGCAAAAGAGCCGATGCGGTAATTTAATGCGATGGGCGGCACGTCAACTCGAAGCTCAAGAATTCCGCTACCAGCCACTGATTGCAAACTTTTTTTGCTGCCGAACTGAACAAAAATGTCGGCGGCCAACCCTGCCCATCGCAACTGCTCTATCAACCTGTCCCGTTCTTTTCCCAGATAATGGATGACAGCAGCGGTCTTGCCGGCATCATCTACAGACAGATCCATTTGAGGAATGAAAGCGGCAAAGTGAGAATCATTGATGAGAAGCTTAAGTTCCGCCAACAGTTGGTTAAGCCGATCATCCATGATAGGACACGAATCAATACTGACCACATAACGGCTGCGGGGACGGTAAAACCCGGTGACCAGTTGATTACCCAGGCAAAAACATTTGATCTGAACACGACTGCGATAATGCCACTCGGTTGCAGAGGGAAGTATCGGTTTGACTACCGACGGAGCAATGGAAACATGATGATGAAGAGTATCCGCGAACAGTTTTTCCTTCCAGGCAAGCTGCTCCTGGTACTCAAGATGTTGCCACTGGCAACCTCCACACTCATCGGCAACTGGACAGGGAGGGGTGCGACGACCAGACCCCTTTTGCAGAACTTCGATCACTTGTGCTTCAAGATAGTTCTTTTTACTGCGCACAACTTTGGTGCGGACGACGTCACCGACAGCTGTTTGCGGCACAAAAACTACTTGATCTTCGTGACGAGCCAGACCGGAACCGCCATTGACCAGGGTCTCGATAGTCAATGGCGGCAGGAGTTGATTGTCGTGATTAATGCGTTTGTGCTCCGGGATCAAAGCTATTCCCGTTACGGTTTAAATCGATTGGCGGCAAAATTCAGAGTCGCAAAATAGTCCTCTACAGTTTCAGCACGACGTATCAGCTCGACTGAACCATCCGCTTTTAACAGCAACTCCTGAGGGCGCAATCTGGCATTGTACTGGAAACCCATGGCGTGACCGTGGGCACCGGTATCGTGGATGGCGAGGATATCCCCTTCCTCGATACGTGGAAACTGACGTTGCACGGCAAACTTGTCGTTGTTCTCACACAAGGAGCCGACAATATCGTAAACCTGGTCAGCGGGTTCGTTTTCTTTACCTATGACCTCGATGTGGTGGTAGGCATCATACATGGCCGGTCGCATCAGTGATGACATGCAGGCGTCGACACCAATGTAATTGCGATAAATATTTTTATGATTGATGGCAGTTGTGAGCAAACAACCATGTGGACCTGTCATGTAGCGACCACTTTCCATGTACATTTTGGGAGCATAGCCGTGTTTTGTTTTAAAGGCCGCAAATACATCACCAATTTCTTTAGACATGGACGCAAGGTTGAGGGGTTGTTGATCGGGACGATAGGGGATGCCGAAACCACCACCAATGTTAACAAATTCGAATTGAATATCAAGCTCACTACTGACCATTTCAACGATGTCGAGAATCATCCGCGCAGTCTCGACCATGTAGGTATAATCCAGTTCATTTGAAGCAACCATGGTATGAAGCCCGAAGCGAACGGCACCGCGCTGTTGAGCCTGACGATACGCATCAACAATCTGATCGTGACTCACACCATACTTGGCCTCTACCGGATTGCCGATAATAACGTTTCCTGTTCGTCTGGGACCAGGGTTGTAGCGGAAACAGACCAATTCCGGAAAAGATTTCACTTTATCTATTAAAGAAATATCGTCCAGGTTCAAAATACAGCCGCCATCGCCCAAAGCCATTTCGAACTCTACTTGATTGGTATTGTTGGAGGTAAACATAATGTCATCACCACGGCCACCGACCTGACGACTGAGCAGGACTTCAGCAATGGAACTGCAATCAAAACCGAAACCCATGTCAGCCATCAATTGCAGAATATGTGGATTAGGAAGAGCTTTGACCGCGTAGTACTCACGAAAGCCATCCAGATGGGAAAAAGCCTGTTTCAGTTGCTCGCCGGTCTGGCGAATACCGATTTCATCGTAGATGTGAAATGGAGTACCGTAATGCTCTACAAGCTGAGTAGCAATAGGGTATAAACGTGATTTGAAATCTGCGGAGATAGGCATCGATTGCTCCTTAAAACAACTTGGTCAAGGGGTGTCAGAGACATTTTCATATCTCTTTGAAGGTATTTTTATACGATCTGGGCTCTGGTGTGAGTAGACAGTCTTCTGAGGTCAATGGTGTCGATCTTTCCCCGATCGATTATCCTGAAGAAATATCATTCATTGGCAGGCCGGTGTCAAGAGGACTTGGTACAGCTTTTTCTACAACCTCCTCAAAACAAACCCAACGCCTGCAGGCTAATAGCCGCGATATAGATTGAATAAACAACGAGCAAAACGGCTCCAAAACAACGTGAAAGCAGATACTTGCTTCTCCAGGCCGGTAGAAAAAGTGCTACTGTCAATAACGTCATCAGGAAACAATCGCGGTAAAGAGCATCGGCACCGATGTCAAGGGGATGAATAACTCCGGCAATGCCAACCACGGCCAACGTATTGAAGATGTTTGAACCGATAATATTTCCCAGCACCAATTCGGGAACTTTTTTTCGTGCGGCGGCTATTGCCGATGCAAGTTCCGGCAACGAGGTACCAATGGCAACAACTGTAAGACCGATAACAAGGTCACTAATTCCCAGAGTGGTAGCGATTTCGACGGCACCCCACACAAGCATTCTGGAACTGACAATCAACATGACCAGTCCAAAGCTCAACCACAGCAATGCGCTCCTGAGTGACATTGATGCCACCTGCTTGTCAACTGGAGTAACGCTGGTATTGGAAGAGCCTCTATGGCGCAAACCTGTGATTACCCACCACAACATGACAGCGGCAAATGCCAGCAGCAGCAACAACGCATCGAGGCGACTGATCGACAGATTTGACAGAAGCACGATAGTCAGCAGTGTAATAACAGTCAGAACCGGCAATTCGAAACGCAATATTTTGGGGGCAACAACAACCGGTGCGATCAGGGCCGTCACACCGAGAATCAGTGCGAGGTTGGAGATATTGGATCCAAAGGCGTTACCAATGGCAAGACCGGGGTTTCCCTGCATAGCCGCAATTGCTGAAATGACCAGCTCGGGAGCCGACGTACCAAACCCGACGACGACCATGCCCACCAGAAACAACGGCATCCCGGCATGACAGGCTGTTGCCGCAGCGCCATCAACAAAGCGATCAGCACTCCAAACCAGTAAGGCCAGACCGCATAATAGAGCTACAACAGGCAGAATCAAGGATTTATTCTCCCGGATCGAGCAAGATTACAGTTGCAGAAAACTGAAGAAAATCAGTAAAAGCCCATTGGTAAAGCAGACAGCAGTTTTTATTTGCGCTCACCCGGCAACAGACTCAAGAAAAAACCTATGCAACCACCAAAAACAGCCCCTGACCAGGGGCTGACGAAGACGCCTCAAGTACTGCCGGCGCACTGCCCAAGATAACCGATCAAAGCACCGGACAGAGCACCCACGGTGACAAAAAGGAGAAGTTTAATCACCAGATACTTCATGATCATTTTAATGGTAGCCTTTGTTGGCGTTTGGCCCAAGGGGTAGCAACGCAACAATCAATATGGCAAAGGGTCCGATCAGCAGACCGATGACAAACCAGAGACGACAGTTGCGTCCACGACTTTTGGCCACAGCATACGCGCCGCAGGCCATGACGATCCATAACACTAACAGAGGTAAGGAATCCACAATCAGAGCCTTTCTTTCATAGTATCAGTCAACACGAGAATAGCATCCTGCAAACAGAAGGTACCCAAAATAAACAAGCAGGTAAAGATAATCTCATTTTGTGAGGGGCGTGTCTTTGCTTTTTTAGCAACTTTCGCTATAATGTAATCACAATCAGAAAGGAGGAATGCCTATCGAAGATGACTCACAGCAGTTGAGATGGTTTTCCACCCGATCGGAGCTCTCAGGCACCGACGAATCCCGTGAAAAGGGACAATCTGAATCATAACAGAAAAAAAAGCGAAGGCCCGCTCTACACAGCGGGCCTTACATTTCTCTGCGCTACCTCATCTAATCTATTTCCAGTCGATAAAATAGATCAACTCCCGACTCCTGACCAAAACTCGATTCCAGTTCAAGCCTGTTTGTCAGTCGATAACGAATCCTGATCTCGTTGGTATTGTTGAAGAGGGAATATCCCAGGCTCACATACAGATCAGGCGTTATGTATTTTCCGGTGGTAATGACAGAATCCCTGGCATCCCCCTCACCAGCGCTGAATTCGAGCACATCGAGGCCCAAGCGTCCTTTAATCCTTTCCTGCAACACAATGGATTCCCCCTGTGATAGAAGGGCCCCGGTCGCAACCATCAACAGATCGGTATCACCACCGCTACTATCCAGGGGGCGCCCCAGCACGATATAGGACAACACATCAGCATCGGGCATAACAGGTTCAGAATAGAGGGTCACAAGCGGCTCCTGTGGCGTTCCTGAAATACGAACCCCGGCACGAACCTGTCCGGCACGACGCAGTGCCAAAATATCAAGGGTTGGATAACGCAGGGGAACACCAGGGAAGTAAATTTCACCACGGTCAATGTCGAGGGTCACACCATAGGTCGAGTAGCGACCACGTGCAACAAACAAACGTCCCTGGGCAGCAAACTCCTGCTGGGGGTCACTGTAAAGACGTAACGTTCCACCAACACGCGCTTCCAGCCCGGCAACATCAAGCAAAACCTGATCACCCAGATGTAAATTCACGTCGACATCATGGGCTATTCGTGTAGCTACGGGTTCCGGCATCTGACGATCAATAATAAGTAAATCAGGACTGTTCCGGATGGTCTGAGGGTTGATACGATCTTTGATAATGGCCTCTGGAAAGTGAATGCTACCCCGAACGCGAACATTGCTACTATCACCTTCTACGGTCAAATCAGGACTGATATAGGCTGTCATCTCAGGCAGATTGACAAGCTGAAACCTGCTACCCTCCACAGAAAACCGATAGAAACCAGGGACCCAGCCGTGGATATCCACCCTGCCCTGTCCGGTCAACAGACCTTCTGTGGATCTGACCGCTAAAGTCACAATTTCCAACTGCTGACTCTGCAGTTGGGTTTCCATTACTATGTCATGCAGACGCACACCCGCAGTCGGCAAGTAGACTTCAGCCTGGTCAACTGTCAAACTGCCGCTAAAAACCGGCTGGCCGATGGTTCCGTTAACTGCCGCCGACAAATTGATGCGTCCACGACTGTCATAGAGGTATTGGGGGAAGACTACCGATAACAGTCCACTTTCGCGCAGTAAGATATCAACATCAGCTGTTATTGGGGCCGTTTCTGCCAATGACAAGGGCAGTTGTGCAGGAACCTCCATTGTCAGGTTGCTGTTTACGTGACCATAATCATGCCGTACGGCAAGATGACCATGCACCCCCTCTTCCCCCCACAGCAGGTGCATATCAGCGTGTTCCAGAGCAATGTCGACACTCTGCTCACCATCATGCCAGAACAAGGCCCCTGCGCTGATGGCAGCATCGGCTTCTCCGTCAAAGCCCCCTTCACCATGCCAGCTTCCATTGATCCTGCAACCAAGTTGTCCTTCCACAGCAAGGTCATCGGGCAACCATGGCTGGATCAACTTTAGCGGCAAAGCCCGGCATCCCAGTTCGACATCAACCCGATCAGGCAGGTAGAATCCCGCAGCCTGGGGAGATCGAACCTGCAACACCAGATGAGCAGGCCTGCCGATGTCGACACGCAGGTTCCCAACGAGTCCCTGTGCCCCCCAGTCAAGGTCCAGACGAACTTCGGTCTCTTGAACGTAGAGTTTCTGAAAACTCAGATCAGCAACGGACTGCAGAGAAATGCTCATTTCGATCTGCTCCGCCAACTTTGAAAGGCGAACCTGTCCGTCGAGGTAGCCCTGAACCGGGAAAGGATCCAGCCATTTTTTCAGCCCGATCAAAGAGAGGTCCTGCCAGGAAAGATCCACCTCGAAACTGTTGTTGCCCGGCAGATACTCCCCATGCAGTCTAATGGATTGAATAGCATCCCCATCAAGAATGAGCGGGGAAATTCTGATCCCTTCCGGCTCAACTGCAATCTGCGCCGGCTCACGAAGCTGCCAACCAACATCAGTAACACTGATATTCAAGGTTTCCAGCATCGCGTTCCAGGACGGTTCTGACCAGCTCCCACGGATAGAAGCTGCAAGGTCTTTTCCCTGACCATCAACACTGATATCAAGGCGATGATCAGACAGGGTCCCGGTACTTGTCAGATTAACAGTATCGATCACTACTTCCAGGTTTTCTGCCGCTAAATGTTGTGCGGTTGCTGTTGCTGTCAGGTTCTGATCAGCATCAAGGGCTAACTGTCCTGACAGGGAAGTGAGTTGCCATTGATCATAGACCAGATGGCTGACCCTGAAATGGACGTCGGCCTCAACACTATCAGCGCTTCGACGCAACCACCCTTGTGTTGTCAATGCGGCATCAGCCTGGGGATAAAAATCTGCAAGGCGATCCAGCGTCAGGGTAAAGTCCAACCGCGACAACAGATCACCACGGGCCTGCAAATGAGCACTGTTACTGTCAAGTGATAAACTGTTAAGCCACAGATTGTCGTTTTCATAGACAGCATCGATACGGCCTGAGAGCGGATAACCATGGAAAGATGAATCAACAAGTTCCGCGATAAGCTGTGCACGGGGTTGGCCGGTCCGATGAAAATAACCGGCGTGGACCCTTGCATTGATCAGCCCGGAGCTCTGTGGCACGAAGGGATCAAGAGAGAGTTCCCTGACATCGGCCTCAACTTCAAGTTCCAGGGCGGCTGACCAATCAAGCTGCAGACGACCGTCAATGTCGGCATCGAACCATAAAGCCCTTATCTGCTCAAAAACAACCTGCTGATGATTGCCGGAATAATGACCGGTCAAAGACACTTCAGTCAGTTCGTGACCGGAAGAAATGAGTTCAATACGCCCCTGGTACAGGGACGGGTCATAGGACAGATCGACTCGACCGGCCAATTGCAGGGGAAGTCCTGCCTCTGCCGTCAAATCGAGATCGTGGAACAAAACCAGTGCATCAATCTTTGGACCGCCACTATCAAGACGCAAACGTCCGGAAACCTCAATAGCACCTTCACGTCGTTCCTGACGCAGCATAAGGGTGTCAATCTTCAGCATTTCATCAACAAGATGGATATCGGCATCCACCATCATGGAGGGGAACCCGGCAAATGAACCCTGCGCTCCAACAGTCCCTGTAATGATACCGGCATCTGCCTGGCGCAGATGAGAATGAAGAATGATCTTTTCCCAGTAATCATCTGTGACATTGTTGTTCAGGGTTGCTGCAATACGTACAGAGGGGTCTGCCATATCAGCTTCCAACGCTGCTACTACCGACAAATCATCAAGAGCCAGACTGAAATGATCAACCAGCAACTGACGATTGGAAAGGCTGGCAGAAATGCGCAAATCGTCAACGACGATCACGTCGTCAGGTTGCTGCAGTGTTATTTTGTTGAGGTGAAGATCCGTTATGACAACATAAACAAGGTCAAACACTGCCGGCAACTGCGGCAACAGGACCGGGAATGAAGGCTGCTGTCCGTCATCTTTCTCAGGAGCAGGATGGAGTACAACATCAACATCAGTTGCTTCGACAGTGGAGAGGTTCAATTTAAGTGGATAGATTGACGATACTGTTGCGACCACATGAAGGTGGGCAGCACTGAAATTGAAACGATCCTGAATAATCGTCAAACCTTTTATTGATATACCGCGAGCAAAAGATCCCTCGACCTGAGAAACTTCGCCATGCTCACCGGTCAGGCGCTTCACAACAAAAATGGCCCCGGCAGAACTGTACAGCAGCCAGATTGTCGCTCCAACAATCAGACTCACAACAATACAGAAAACCACAAATGTCCAGACCAGCCCCCTTACCATGCCAAACCTATACTCAAATGAAGTCTTAGCTTGTTGTTGCTTTGTCCCATCGGCCTGGCCACATCAAGACGTATGGCACCGATCTGAGTGAAGTAGCGCAGACCAATTCCTGCCCCCTGCTTCAGCCGGTAGTTTTCAAAAGAATCGAAGGCATTACCGGCATCGTAAAAGATCGCCCCGCCCCATTGATTAAAAAACCGTCTTTCAAGCTCCACACTTCCAACCAGCAGATGCCTGCCGCCGACAACATCACCTTCATCATTAACCGGCCCGAGAGAGTTATATTTATAGCCCCTCACGCTGCGGTCGCCACCAGCGAAATAACGCAAGGATATCGGCAAGGTATCAAATTCATTGCGATGCCAGGTGGTGCCGCCGCGAAATCTGAAAAATATGGAAAAACGCTCAGGCAGCGGCAACAAAAATGCAGCATCAGCACTTAGTTGCAACAAAGAGGTATCTGAAAAGAATTTTTCATCAGCTCCACGCAGCTCAATCTGAACCCTGGCTCCGCGCTCCGGAGTCAATGGGTGGTCAATTTGCTGCCAGCCAAGCCTGACCCCCTGCAACAACAACTGAGTTCGCTGATCAATATCAGCAATTTTTGACCGTTCTGATGTCGTGCGCACAAACACAGAACCACGATAGCCCCGGCCAAAGGAGCGCCGATATTCAACTTCACCAAAAAATTCCTGTCGATAATAGGTATCCACATCTTCCCGATCACTACCGATCGTCAGAAGAGTCAGGCTGTCAATCCGGCGCCGATCAGGAATACTGTAGATCGTTTCGACCTGTTGACGCCATTGCGCAAACAACAGCCTTCCAGACAACTCGTGAGCAGCACTCCACAGGTTAAGGTGTCGATACTCAAGGGACAACCTGCCACCGGTATCCGTACCATAGCCGACTCCGGGACGCAGCCGATGTCGCGGCAATGGACTCAGTTCAATTTCAACCGGCACCTGACCACTCTCAGCCAGATGAGGTAATGACCGCACCGACACCGACCGAAACAGATCAGCATCGACGTAATTAACCTGGGTTCGGCCTAAAAGACTGTAGGAAAAAACCTCACCACGGCGATAACTCAGAAAGCGCCGCAAGAAGCGCTCCGGATACCCTCCCTTGTCAACATAAAGGGTATCACCAAAGTGATAGAGTTCTTTCGTGTCGAAGTGCAAAAGGATATCTGCTCGCCGGTCACCAAGGTGAACGACAATTGAATGTGTGGTGAAATCAGCATCAAGATAGCCCAGTGAAATAGCCCTCTGGCGCAAGGACGCCTTCCCCTGCTCGTAGAAATCCTGACGCAGTGCATCCTTTTGCTTGAGTGGGAACTGCATCAGTTCACGGACCAGGTCAGGATGGTCTGCTCCGGTACCGGACATGTCGATCTGTATCGACGTGATCAGTAGCGGTAATCCCGGCTCAATATCGATGACAATACGGAACCGATCTGGTGCTGATTGTTCCATCCGCGTAGTGACATGAGCATAGAAAAAACCGTAGGGTTCAAGAATCTCACGCACCAACCGGGGCAACTGCCGACTGAAGGAACCGAGTCTCTGGCGATTAAGATGCTCGTTTTCAGGTGAAAGATGGGGCAGAGTCAATGCATCCCTGACAATCTGTGGTATTGAAGGTTCAGCGCTACGCACATCCAGATCAAGGCGTGCCGAAAAAACTGCAGTTGGTATCAAAGCAAGAATCAAAAAAGCCAATAAAATAAATCGCATCGGATGTCGAAGGCTCAAGAAGTTCAACTCATTAATAATCAATCTTCGGACGATAATAGGACATCTTATCATCAAAAGGTTTATCTGTCCTGCCCACCAGCAAGGAAGACAAGCCATACACTCGAGTTTGACAGGAGGGTCGTGCTCATTGAGACAAAAGGGGTCCTTTCTTCATGAGATCTGATGGACATTCATGGGGCACATCAATTGTCATCAGGTTCTTTTGATTGACACTGAAATGATAAGAGTCAATCCAAACACCAGAAGAGACAGTCCTAAACCAAAGAAAAGTGGCGGAACCCCGATGACAGGAAAAAAACCAAGAAGAACGACCGATGTCGGTGCCAGCATGATAGAAATAAAACCAGCATGACGCAAATTGGTCCGTGGCAGGAACACTGCAAAAAGCAAAGGAAAGCAGAGGGTTGCACCACGAAGGCCCATGGAAAGGAAACTCCAGTCCATGATCGCAGAACCCAGATTTGTCAGTAAAAGTACAAATGCCGCCAGCAGAATCATCACGGTAATCAATCTGAACATCAGAAGTTCCGTAGATTTTTTCTGCACATGATGACGCATCAGATCGACTTTAAGGGTCGTTGCGACACCGAGAGCAAGACCGGCTGCGGTACCGACGGCAGCAATCAACAGGGTTGCAAAAGCAATTCCGGCAAAACCTGACGGTAAGTGCAGCATGATAAAGGTTGGCAAGGCCAGAGCACTTTCCATCTCAGGCATGGTCTGACGCATATAGAGCCCGACCAGAATACCAAACAGACCCAATGGAGGAATCAGTGCCGCACTTAACAGAGAGCCCCTGCGTGCGACTGCACTGTTTTGCGCAGAAAAAACTGCCTGCAGATAGGTTTGCGTCGATATAACCCCAACCAGCATTGACACCAGGTCCGAGACCCCTTCCTTCACGCCGTAACCAAACATGCTGAACCAGGGCCAGGCAGCAAGACCGTCAGTCAAGCCGCGCCAGCCGCCGGCAAGACTCAACGCAACCAAACCGGCTACAGCCATGGTCAGATAAATCAATATCATCTTGACCATCCCGGTCAGCCCGGCTGATTTCATGCCGCCACCGAGGGTAAAAAAAGCAACCAGCAACATGGAGATTGTTGCACTGGCAACAATGGACAAGTTGAAGAGCACCGCCAGAACCGCACCACAGGCAAGAAGCTGCGCCACGATCTGTATAAACATGCCGATTGCGGTAAATAGACTGGCAGCGGTGCGCACCCGTTCACCGTGATATTGGGCAATAAACTCAGGGATGGTTTGCGCCTGACTCTGGCGCAGGGGAACAGCAATAAAGAGACCTAGAAAAAGACAGGCCAGACCAGCCCCCAAGGTAAACCACCAGGCAGAGAGGCCATAAAGAAAAGCCAATTGTGCCGTGCCGATGGTTGATGCACCGCCAACAAGGGTTCCGGTAATAGCGCCAAAAACATTGAGACTGGACGCTTTGCGACCGCTCAGGGAAAACTCGACTCCGCTGGTTGCCTTAACTTTTCCTCCCCAGGCTAAATAGAATATAGCCGTCAGAGTCATAAAAAAAGCCAGTAGAAAAGGCAGGTCCAAAGTCATCAATCCACCTGAGTGTCGACAAAAAGCTGATCAGACGGCAAAATACTTGGCTTGCGGATGATGGGCAACAATGGCAGAAGTAGTCATTTCCGGCACCATCTCGAAGGACTCCGTCAAACTGACACCGATACGCTCAGGATGCAGCAATTTGAAGACCAGCGCTTGGGCCGCAAGATCCGGACAAGCCGGATAACCAAAACCATAGCGTGACCCCTGGTATCCCTGGGCAATATAGGCCTGCATATCCCTGTTGCCGGCTTGAATCCCCATTTCAACACGCATCTGCTCGTGCCAGTACTCGGCCAGGGCGTCCGTCAGTTCGACCCCGAGGCCGTGCAACATCAGGTAATCATGGTAACTGTCAGCAGCATAAAGTTCATAGGCCACCCGCGCTAACTTTTCACCAACGGTGACGACAAAAAAACCAACCTTGTCCCCCCCCTCTTCTTCTGAATGGAAATAATCAGCAATACAAAGACCGGCACCATTTTTCTGCCGGGGAAAATCAAAAACGAAAGCCTGTCCCTGATATTCAACAATCAATTGGTCCTTGCGGCTGTAGCAGTCAAAGTATCCGTAGGTTACCCGGGGTTCAAACCAGCCTTCGCTAAGTCCTTCGTTTTTGAGTCGCTCATAGAGCGGCAATACTGTGCCATGCTGGAGCCGATCATACTCTTCTTTCGACATCTTCCCCCGTCGATAGCCCCAGCGCCCACGAAACAAGGCTGCCTGGTTAAGATAATCAAAGAGTTTTTGCACATCGACATCCATGATCTGACGATCACCGACAAAAGGAACATCTGGGCTAACCCAACTGCGATCAACAACAGCCAACTGCACGCCCGGGCTGTTTGATACGGTCGCGCTATCCTCCCAGGTTGTTGATTGCAGTTCTTTTGCTTCGTAGGAACGGATCGCCTTCAAGCCATCAAAAGCGTCGGCACAGTAAACAACCGCAGACTCATATTCAGGGACACAATCCTGTGCAACATATTTTCTGGTCAGCGCGGCACCACCGAGCAATATCGGCACATTGAGGCCGGCATCACGAAACTGGGACAGATTGTCCTTCATCAACAACGCTGATTTCACCAACAGCCCCGAGAGTCCAATCACATCCACCTGAAATTCTTTCGCTTTGGCAATGATTTCCTCAGCCGGAACCTTGATACCGATATTAAACACTTTGTAGCCATTGTTCGTTAGAATGATATCGACAAGATTTTTGCCAATATCGTGAACATCGCCGGCAACTGTCGCCAGCAATACTTTGACCTGGCCATCCTGATCAAGTTTTTCCATGTGGGGTTCAAGTAAGGCAACACTGAGTTTCATAACTTCAGCCGACTGCAATACGAACGGCAGGAGCAACTCTCCGCGGCCAAACAGTTCACCAACCTCACGCATCGCCGGAACCAGCAGTCGATTGACAATTTCCAACGGTTTCCAACGACCTCGTAGTTCGGCAAGAAGATCCTCAAGACCGTCCTTGTCACCGCCAAGAACTTTCAGACGTAAGCGCTCCTCGACCCGCATTTTCGAGCTTTCTTCGTCCTGGTCCTCTGCAACATGCTGTTCGAAATGTTCGATAAACGCCATCAGGGCATCGGGGTGTCGATCATAAAGCAGATCGAAACAAATCTCGCGGTTTTCCTCACTGATCGCTGAATATGGCAATACTTTGGCGGCATCAACAATCGCGGTATTAAGGCCTGCTTCGACCGCCTCATGCAGGAAAACTGAATTCAGAATTTTTCGTGCAGCCGGGCGTAAACCAAAGCTGACATTACTGATTCCCAGGGTAAAACCGACTCCCGGCAATTCGCGACGCACCTGCCTGATAGCGTCCAGCGTCTCGATGGCCGATCGCCGCATGGTTTCATCGCCGGAACCAACAGTAAAGGTTAACAGATCAAAGAGCAGATCCTGCGGACGCAAACCATGAATGTTCACCGCTCGATGATAGATCTCCTTTGCGACCTCCACCTTCCTGGCACAGTCGATGGCCATTCCCTGCAGATCGATCACCAGGGCAACAACTGCGGCACCGTGTTTTTTTGCCAGCCGACAGATACGATCAAGGCTGGTTCCACCATCTTCGAGATTGATGGAATTGATAATGGCACGCCCGGGATACAGGGGGAGAACTTTCTCCAGAGTCTCGGGACTGGTGGAATCAAACATGAGCGGTGCCTTGCAAGATCCGGAAAAAAGTCGGGTCAAACGCACCATGTCGTTCATTTCATCGCGACCGGCGTAGGCCACGCACAGATCAATCACCTGTGCTCCGCGTGCTTCCTGATCAAGAGCAACTTTGAGACAAGCATGATCATCCTCAGCAAGAAGAGCCTCTTTGAAGGCCTTGGAGCCGTTGGGGTTACAGCGTTCGCCAATCAGCAACGGTGGAATGTCCTGATGTAATTCAACGGCCTGATAAAGGCTGGCAACGGATGCTTTCATGCTGTCACCTCCCGTTGCGCCGGAGCGGCTTCCTGCAGACGCGCTGCAAGAGCAGCAATATGGGCCGGACTGGTGCCACAGCAGCCACCGACGACACTGACGCCGTACTGGGTAACAAAACGCCACATCTGGTCAGCAAAACTTTCCGGGGTTAGAGGATAATGGGTTTTACCATCAACAACTTCCGGCATTCCCTGGTTAGGAATCACAGAAATGCGACCGGGCCAGTGCCGGCTCAGATAATGGACATGAGAGACCATGTCCTGCGGACCTGTAGCGCAATTAAGCCCAAGGGAAAACAGTGGAAAGGGTTCTAACGTGGCAACAACTGCGGCAATATCACTGCCGACAAGCATCGTTCCCTGTTGTTCAATGGTGACCGATACCAGTACCGGCAGTGTCAGACCGGCGGCATCGAGCATTTCAAAGGCGGCAACAAGGGCTGTCTTTGTCTGCAACAAATCCTGACAGGTTTCAATGATCAGGCAATCAACGCCGGCATCAAGTAACGCGGCAATCTGTTCGCTCGTCGCTGACTTTAATTGATCGACATCAATGTGACCAAGAGAAGGGAGTTTGGTGCCGGGACCAATCGAACCGGCGACAAAACACCCCGGTCGGTCGGCAATGGCAGACCTGGCAATTTCAACGGCCTTGATATTGATCTCCCGCACCTTGTCCTGCAGATCATATTCAGCGAGGACCACCCTCGACGCTCCAAAGGAATTTGTTTCCAACACCATGGCCCCGGCATCAAGCATTGAAGTATGTAGGCGCCGGATATGGTGCGGAGCACTCAGATTAAGGAGTTCATTGCACCCTTCGTGTCCCCTCCAGTCCGTCGGCGAAATGTCAAACATCTGCAGATTTGTTCCGCAGGCACCATCAAAAATGAGTATAGGAAGATCTGAAAGTCTCATCTGCTATCCGTAGAATAAGTGGTATAATGAACACGCAAGGGCTAAATCGTGGACATACTAACCAGAGCTTGTGTCCCTGTCCAGCTTCAAGATTAAATCCCTTGACTTATGTTGAGCTTGTCTTATTATTAAAAATTAACTAACATTATCAACTAATATACTTATGAAATCAGATTCAAATAGCGGAGATACCATGCAGACGGCGTCTCAACATAACAAAATCATCAAGCTAATTGAAAGCAATCTGCAGTTGCCTTCTCCGCCGGCTGTTGCCGTCAACATCCTCAATGCCGTCAAAAACGATGAAGCTCCGCTTACCGCCCTTGGCGACGTCATTGCCAAGGATCCGGCACTAACCGCAAAGATGCTTAAAATTGCCAATTCCGGAATGTTTTACCGCAAAGGTAACATTTCCAGCATTCAAAGGGCCATGGTAACCCTGGGAACCGATGTGATCAAAAACATCGCCCTTTCCTTTGTCATTACATCTGACTGTCGAAACACCAACGGCTCTGGTTTTGACATGGACCGATTCTGGCAGCAATCTGTCGCCACTGCCGTAGCGGCCGAGCTGCTGGCTCGTGAGGTCAAACACCTGAATGACCATATTTTTGTTGCCGCCCTGCTCAAAGACATTGGTATTCTGGTTCTCTCACAAACCAAGGGTGATATTTATAATCGTCTGGTCACCGACATGCCTGACAATGGCGTCCTGACTGAAGCCGAAAACAAACTGCTCGGGTTGAATCACTGTCAGGTCGGTTACGCTTTGTTGTCGCGCTGGAATCTTCCCGACAACATCTGCGAACCAATTCTCTACCATGCCAACCCGGACCAGGCGCCACAAGAGAATCAAAAAAACGCTGTCATACTTTTCTACGCCGGCCAGATCGCTTCTTTATGTCTCGATTATGGTTCCACCACAACGGCCCCGGCACTTCAAGAAAAGCTTGATGCGTATTTTAAGATTTCCGAGCAGCAAACCTATAACCTGCTTGATGAAACGGCTACCAGAACCAACGAAATCATCAGCTTTTTTGATGTCAAATCAGAAGACCTTGTCCCCTATTCCACCCTGCTGCAGCAAGCCAATGCTGAATTGACCCGCATTAACTTAAGTAAAGAACAGATGGTTCTTGAACTAAGCGTCGCCAGGGCAAAATCAGAGCGTATGGCTCGCCAGTTACAAGAAAGCAACGCACGATTGCAGGAGCTTGTTTATCGCGATGGCCTCACCGGCCTCTACAATCATCGATATTTCCATGAAACCCTCGATAAAGAACTGGAACGTTCACGACGCTACCACTCCTCTCTTTCACTGATCTTATTCGATCTTGATCATTTTAAGGCAATAAATGACCGCTATGGTCACCCTGCGGGCGACGTCGTTTTAATGAATGTTGCTAAAGCGGTCTGCTCTGCTGTGCGTCCTTGTGACATCATGGCTCGATATGGCGGCGACGAATTTGCTATTATCCTTCCCGAAACAGGAGCAGAAGGTGCAAGAGTCTTCGCTTCGCGACTCCGTCGCTGCGTAGAGGGGATTGCCACCCACTATCAGGATCAGGTGATTTACGTGACCATGAGTGCCGGTATCACCACAACCACGCCGGAAACCCTTGAAGTTACCAAAGACGAATTGATCCTGGCAACGGACCAGGCCCTTCTGTTGTCAAAAAGCAGTGGCAGAAATCAGGTGTCTTCCCTGGACATGCGACAAACTGAAGACTGACAGATCCTTTTGGCGATCATGATGTCGATGGATTCTTGAACAGGACTCCTCACGTTTTGACGCAAATCCAACTGATTATTACCAATCTTCTGTATATACCGCCTTATCCCCTCTCCCTTAAGGGAGAGAGGTGGCGTTTTTGACCTTTTTAAGGCCCCCTCCTCCGGCTTTTTGCCACCTTCTCCCCCAGGAGAAGGACATCGGCAGAAGATGAGTGCTAATCAGATATATCTGATTATCCCCTCAACAGCATCCGCATTTAGCAACTGGATACTCGCCTTTCAACATGGTAACCTAGACACATTGTGTTCGCGAATCTCCACAATAACAGGTTTGCCATGGCTCAATCGTCCCAAGCACAATATAAGTTTGACACCATCGATGAGCAGTTGGTCCTCCATCTGATCGGCACCTGGACCAATGCCGCTGACATCCCCGGTTCGGCGGTTCTTCTTCGCCGTATCAGCACCTTGCACACAGGTTCCATGGCTTTTAACACCGAACAGCTTGACACCTGGGACACGGGCTTGATGACCTTTCTGATAGAGCTGATCGATTTTTGTGAAAAAAACAATATCAGGGTTGACAAGGACAACCTTCCGGACGGGACGAAAAGACTGCTGAATCTTGCCTATGCTGTTCCGGAGCGCAAAGGCGCGCGCAGGACGATCCTGGGGCAGCCGGTACTGGCAATGATCGGCAACGTCACTATCGAAATGCACCGCACCTGGAACGAGATGCTTTCTTTTGTTGGTGACCTGTGTCGGGCTTTATCCAATCTGATTCGTGGCCGCGCCCGCATGCGTGGATCTGATCTTTTCTATCAGGTTGAAGCAGCCGGTCCATCGGCCTTAATGATTATTACCCTGATCAGCACCCTTGTCGGCATGATTCTGGCGTTTGTTGGTGCTGTACAACTACGGCTTTTCGGCGCTGAAATCTTCATCGCCAATCTGGTTGGACTCGGCATGGCCCGCGAGATGGGAGCCATCATGACTGCCATTATCATGGCTGGTCGCAGTGGATCGGCATACGCGGCTCAACTCGGCACCATGCAGGTCAATGAAGAGATCGATGCTCTTAAAACCATGGGTATCTCGCCGATTGAGTTTCTGGTTCTACCGCGTTTGCTGGCACTCTGCATCACCATGCCCCTGTTATGTATCTATTCGATTTTCATGGGGATACTTGGCGGAGCTATTGTCAGTGCTGCCCTTTTTGAATTGTCATTTTACCAGTATTATCAACAAATACAGGACTTTGTTCCGCTAAAACACTTCATGATCGGTATTGTTAAAGCGGCGGTTTTCGGTGTCCTGGTATCAACTGCCGGTTGTTTTCGCGGCCTTCAATGCGGCCGCAGTGCTTCCGCTGTCGGCTTTGCAGCAACCAGCGCGGTCGTCACTTCGCTGGTACTGATCATTGTCGCAGATGCTGTCATTACTGTTGTCTGTCAGGTTCTGGGGGTCTGATGGCACCATCACCTCATCTACAAGCAATAAATCTGACCATGGCCTATGGCGATTCCGTCATTCAGCGTGATCTGAACTTCAGTGTCCATCGGGGCGAGATATTCATCATCATGGGAGGTAGTGGTTGCGGTAAAAGTACCCTGTTACGTCATCTCATCGGCCTGATGACACCGGCAACCGGAGAAATCCTGATTGGCGGCAAGGACATCTGGAACTGCTCCATTGCAGAGCGAACCCGTATGATCAGCCGCAGTGGCGTATTGTATCAAAGTGGTGCCCTGTTCAGTTCCATGACTCTGGGAGAAAATATCGCCCTGCCCTTGTCAGAATACAGTTCGCTGACCAAGGACCAGATCAGCAGGATTGTTTCCTACAAACTGTCCCTTGTCGGTCTGCGCGGGTTTGAAGACTATTATCCTTCGGAAATCAGTGGCGGAATGCGTAAACGGGCAGGTCTTGCCAGAGCGATCGCCCTTGACCCTGATATTCTTTTTATTGACGAACCGACAGCAGGTCTTGATCCGATCAGCTCAAAGTTGCTTGACCGCTTGATTCTTGAACTACGTGACAGCCTTGGCACGACGGTTATCATGGTCACACACGAACTTGACAGCATCTTCTCGATCGGGGATACCGCTATATTTCTGGATACGGATGAAAAGACCATGATCGCATCCGGACCGCCAAGGCACTTGCTCAATGATTGTTCCGATGCCAGAGTCCGTAATTTTCTTACCAGGGCCGGATGATGTCAGCACAACTGGTGCCATAAAGGACATACCTGCATGTATACGCGAAAAAAAGTTGATCCGAGAGTTATCGGCATATTTGTTATCGGTGCCATCATTCTTATTGTTGCCGGCCTGCTTTTTTTCGGACCCGGAGGCCTTTTTTCTGAAACCAGACGGTACGTTATTTACTTTGAAAGTTCCGTCAAGGGGCTTAATGTCGGTTCACCTGTCCGTTTCCGTGGTGTGCGTATTGGACAGGTCAAGGACATCAACATCAGTTTCCGTCCCAGTGATCTAGAATTTCACATCCCGGTGATCATTGAACTCGATCCCTCAAGAATCAGGGCAGAGGGTTCAGAGCAGGGACTTTTTGAAACCCTTAAAACCACCGTTCAAGGAGATGATCCCATTCTTCCGTTGATTACTGAAGGACTCAGGGCACAGCTCCAGCTTGATAGTTTGGTGACTGGTCAACTTTTTGTCAATCTGGACATGATTCCAGGGTCTCCTTTGACTCGCGTCGACATCCCCAGTGACTATCCTCAAATTCCATCGATCACCTCAGGGCTGGCGGAACTGACAAAAACCATCGAAGAAATTCCGTTGCAGTTACTGGTAGATAAACTTATGCAGTCCGCAGACGGCGTTCAGCGTCTCTTTAACTCGCCACAACTTTACAACGCCATTGAGCAACTGGATTCGGCAACAATCCTGCTGACCGAGGTCTTGACTGAACTGAACACGGCCCTTCCATCACTGCTTAAAAAAATCGAGTCAACTCTTGACAGTTCACAGTCCACCCTCGCGGGAATGGACAGGAATCTTGATAAGACCTTCGCGGAAATTGAACAAACTCTCACTACTGCCCGCTCGACCCTTGAAACGATCGAACACCATGTAGAACCAATGGCCTCTTCTTTTGACCGTGGAATGGACTCGTTCACAGAAGCTTCAAACAAAGTATCAGTTGCCATGAAGCAAGTGGAAGCCCTTGCAGGAGATGACTCTTTGATACTGCAACAGCTAAGTCTGACCCTGCAGGAACTTAACCGCGCCTTGCGCAGCATGCGTTATCTGGCTGATGAAATTGAACGAAACCCGCAGATGCTGCTGCGTGGTCGTGCCGGGGAGGAGTAAATGGTAACATTTCGCTCGATTTTGCTTGTTGTCTTGCTTTTTTCCGTTTCAGCCTGCATACAACTTCAACCGACAAGCCTGACAAGTCGCTATTTTGTTCTGGAACCCATGACTGTTGCAGACAGCTACTATTCACAAGGTACTTTAAATATTATCGTTGAACTGATTGAATTTCCAGACTATTTAAGAAGACCGCAAGTTGTAACAAAACAGGACAATAACATTCTTCGTACGTCAGACAGTAAGCGTTGGGCAACGCCGCTGGAAGAGAATATTGTCTCTGTTATAAGAAGCAATCTCGAAATAATGTTACCAGATACTAGCGTTATCATCGGTCCATGGCACACAAACCGTAACCATGACAGAAAACTGCAACTATCAGTAGTGAAGTTTAGCGGTACCCTTGGTCAATACTCGGACGTTGATATTCGTTGGCGCATAACGACTGTGGACGATGAAATACGCTCGGGGACATTTGCCTATCATCAGACCGTTAATGACAGTCATGACGATTTGATCAGGGTGCTGAACAGGGCCTTGGATGTATTGAGCAAAGAACTGGCAACAGCTCTGGTGCTCCGGGAGCATGATCCTCCCGGAGCACCAGACTGAAAACCTGCTCAACCAAGAATAAAATCTTTTCCGGCGCTGATCATTTCCTCCAGCGCTTTTTCACTGCCGGCTTCGGCATACAGCCTGACCACCGGTTCAGTACCGGACTTACGGAACAATAACCACGAGCCATCGGCAAAAAGAAACTTGTTGCCATCAATGCGAACGATATCAGTGATTGTTCGTCCCTTGATCTGTGTCGGTGGATTGGCCAGCTTTGCCGGCAGAGCTTGTTCGAGTTCTGCGGACAAGCGGATATTGATCCGCCGGGTATAGATTTCTCCTACCCGGGCATAGAGATCAGCTAAAAGTTCCTTCAAGGACTTTTTCTCTACCGCAACCATTTCTGCAACCAGCAGACAGGCAAGTATTCCATCTTTTTCCGGAACATGGCCACGAACAGTCATTCCGGCGCTCTCTTCTCCGCCAATCAGAATTTTTCCTTCACTGATATATTCACCAATAAATTTGAAGCCAACCGGCGTCTCGAGGACCTTAACCTGGTGATGTTGTGCCACAGCGTCGATCAGATGCGATGTTGCCACGCTCCGGGCAGCATCTCCGGAAAGACCTTTCCGACGGATCATGTAATCGAGGAGTAACGCCAGAATATAGTTGGGTTCGATATAGCTTCCGTCCATATCGACAATACCGAAACGATCAGCATCACCATCCGTTGCCAGTCCAAGACCAATCCGATCATCTTCTTTGACCAGCTTGATAAAATCAGCAATGTGCGCTTCAGCAGGTTCCGGTGGCTCACCACCGAAATATGGATCAACATGGGTGTTGATGGTGACAATGGGGACAGCGGCGTTCTCAAGAAGGGTATCGAGGTAACCGCGACCGGCTCCAAAAAGGGGATTCACGGCAATACGCAGACCTGATGCCGCAATGGCATCAAAGTCAATTAATTTTTTCATGGTGGCAAAATAGGCCGGTCGTGGGTCAATTTCGCTATAGAGGTTTTTTTCCTTGGCTTTCTCAATATCCATCACGGCAACCTCCTTCGATTGCAACGCGTTGGCTCGAACTTCTATATCACTGGTGGTTTCAGGAAGGGCCGGACCACCCCAGGAAGGAGAAAACTTGATACCGTTGTAATGATAAGGATTGTGACTGGCGGTAAAGTTGATAGCACCGGCAGCTTTGCGGCGCAACAGTTCATGCGCAATAACCGGTGTCGGTGTGTCGCGATCACACAGAAAAGATGGCACTCCGGCCGCAGCCAGAACAGAAGCCGTTTCCCGGGCGAAATCTTTTCCCATGAACCGGGCGTCATATCCAATGACCACACCCTGGGCAGCAATTCCTTCCTGAACCAGATAATCCGCTATAGCACGACTGACCGCACGGACATTGTTCAGGGTAAAATCATCGCACAGGATTGCCCGCCAACCGGAAGTACCGAATTTAATCTGTGTCATCTTAATGCTCTCCCCTTGAGATAAATTTGTTCGTATCACTAAGTAAACCTAGACAGATGTTAAATGATGCTAGCTGATATCATTGTTGACCAGCTTTTTAACGTAGGGACAGTCCGACGGCAGAATGCCGGCACGAACCAGATCCGGAGTAAGACAGGCACATTCCGGTTGAGCTGTTGATCTGCGGGAGTACACGCGGCAATTCCTGGTATTCAGATCAAGGAATTCACATGGAGTGCCGGTATATAAAATTTTACCCTGGTAATCAAATTTTTCATAGCAGCAGCGCCCACAGCGCTCACACAAAGCTTCCCATTCAGATGTCGAAACCTTCACTGACCTACCCTTACCGAACGCAGTTGAATTGACAAAAGCTTCCACTCTGCTTACTGTCACAACAGAATAGCAACCTTGTCCTCATTCTGACAACAAAGCAAATCATTTATGCGCATTATGGTCATCATCTCTGCGTTGCTGATGCAACTCTGTCTGGGAGCAACCTATTCCTGGTCAGTTTACGTACAGCATTTGCGTGAAATTGCCAATATCAGCCAGGCCCAGGCTCAAATCCCCTTCACCCTGTTCTATTTCATTTTTCCGGCAACCATGATCTTCTCAGGAGTCCTGCTGGAACGCCTTGGCCCGCGCATGACCACAATCTGTGGCGGCATCCTTTTTGGTGGCGGCTGGGTTCTCTCCTCTCTTGGTGGAACTGATTTTATCTACACCATCATCGGCAACGGTATTGTCGCTGGAATTGGTGCCGGGATCGCTTATATTGTCCCCATTTCTACCTGCATGAAGTGGTATCCAAACAGCAGAGGGCTGGTCACCGGGGTTGCTGTTGCCGGTTTTGGTGGTGGGGCGGCCCTGGTCAGCCTTGTCGCCGGGTGGATGCTCAACCATCACTTGACCCCGTTCAATTTGTTCGGATACTTCGGCATGGTCTTCACACTGTTGATCCTGCTCGCAGCAATATTCATGATCAATCCCCACGACGACAGATATGCAGCAACAAAAAAAACCAGAAATCATCATTCTGTACTTGGAGATTTGCGGTTTTTACTGCTTTATTTTTCCATGTTTACAGCGCTTGCCGCAGGATTTGCCATCAACGCCAATATCAAGGAGTTGTATCAGTCAGCAACACTGATGACCGGTGTCAGCGCCGTGTCTTTTTTCGCTCTGGCCAATGCCGCCGGACGGATCCTGTGGGGCGGACTCTTTGATCGCATGAACAGCGTCCGTGTGATTCAACTGAATCTCTTCGCACAATCACTATTGCTGTTTTTTACCCCGGTCATTCTCACCTCGGGCCTGGGGTTACAGCTTTTTGCCGTACTAACCGGGTTTAACTACGGTGGGGTACTGGTTATCTACGCGGCCTCAATAGCCAGGATTTGGGGCGCAGAACAGGTTGGTTCCATTTATGGGCGACTTTTTTCCGCCAATATCCCCGGCGCAATGGCACCACTGCTGGCCGGCTTATATTTTGACAAAACCGGCAGTTTTACCGTACCTCTGTTTTTCATAGGCTTGTTGATGATGGTCGCTGCCTATCTGCTGCATCATTATCGACATGAGATGAATAACTCTAAGGGTATCTTGAAACACCGATAAAAATCATTGACTCAACAACACAAATTCGATATTAGTTAGCGTTCTTAAGTTCGTACCAAAGATATTTCAGGAGGAAATACAAGATGCAGTGTCAAACAGTACTTCCCGGCACAGAATGCAGTTTCTGGAAAAAGGCCGGTTGCACCGCAGATGGCGGAAGCTGCAAAATCGTCGTTGAACAATGTCAGGGTTGTAACAGAATCGCTACCGGCACCATCGGTGAGGTGTGTACATCTTATCCCGATCCGACAGCGAAGTGGCTGAGTGGTTTGTGCAACTTTGCCACACACAAGAAAATTGATATCAAATCAGAAGATGTCAGGATCAACCCCCTTAAAGCAGCCAAGCGCGCTGCCGCCGGCAAGAAAAAATAGTTTCTTCCCAGCTAATGATTTTATAGGCACAGGTGGCAATGACACCTGTGCCTGTTTTTGTTTACCTCAAATCCTCCAGTACTGCAGCAACTTCCTGACGCAGGTCTTGTGCCGACGAACTTTTTTCCAGGCGCAAAAATTGCTCGTAATGATCAACTGCCTCGCGGTGGCGATCCTGGTCCAGGCAGATGGATCCGAGCAGGAAGTAGCCCATCGCCATGCCGGGATCAAGGGCTAATCCTTTAAGACATGCCTGTTCAGCCTCATCGAGTCTGCCCTCCTCATAAAGCGCATCAGCCAGGCTCAACAAAGGCTGTGCATCTTCAGGGTCAAGTTCTGCAGCCTGTTGATAGAGGCCAATTGCCTCGGCCACGTTGTTCTGCCGAAGGCAAATATCGCCCAGAGCGTTCAATGCAAAAATCATGTCCGGCTGAATCTTCAGGGCCTCCTGACATAAAGCTGTTGCCGCTGTCAGGTCATCTTTATTCACCAGGATCATTGCTTTACAGACCAGTGCTTCTGCTTCTTCTGGATCCACATCGATAATCTGCTGATAGATCTGCAATGCCTGATCTTCAGACCCGGCTTCAAAATAATAGTCACCAAGAGCAAAGAGTAAATCAACATCCTGGGGAAAAGACACCAGCCCCTTTTGCAAACACTCATGAGCTTTTTTAGGCGAGCCGGATTCAAGATAAGACTCCGCCAGAAGTATCCAGCTTTCCGGGGAAGGACTGTGGCTGAGCAATTGCTCAAAACAGTTAATCGCTTTGGAATAGTCCCCTTGCTCGAAAGCCAGGGTTCCAAGATCAAACAAATCTGCGTCAGACATATCATCTCCTGTCAGGATGGGGTATTGCGAATAACCTCGACCCGATAACCATCAGGGTCAGTAACAAAATAAAACCGTGGTTTACCTTCAGTAAGTCCTTTAAGTGGCGTCACCGTCAACCCCATAGCAGTATGGCGCTGATGTGAACCCTCCAGATCATCGGTAGCAACAGCCAGATGCGAATAACCATTACCGATCACATAGGGTTCTTGCTGATCGTAGTTGTAGGTCAATTCAAGTTCAAACGGCAATCCTGCTGACGTCAGATAAGACAGAGTGAATTTCCCCTCGGGATAATCCTTTTTGCGTGAAATTTCAAAACCGAAAGCATCCCGGTAAAAAGTTTCTGAGGCTTCCAGATCCATTACCCGATAACAAAGATGAATCATGGGATAGTTCATGACGATCTCCTTTCTATCTGCCGATTTTCATTCATTGACAAGCCGTCAACGCCTCATTATAGTCGCTGCCATGAAAGCAATCTTTCTCAGTGATGCCCACCTGCGTGATGTCAGTGACGATAACTATCGCCACCTCCTTGAGTTTCTGAACAAACAGCAGGACCTCGACGCGCTATTTCTTCTCGGTGACATTTTTGAACTCTGGATGGGCTACAAACATCTGGTTTTTTCTGCCTATGTTCCCGTGCTGGAGCAGTTACAGCGTCTGTCTGACAACGGCACCCGCCTCTATTATGCCGAAGGCAATCACGACATTTCTCTGGGGCCCTATTTCAGCAGCACCCTGAACTGCCATATCATCACAGAAGAAGAACTGGTCCAGTGGGACAATCGAAACATCCTCGTCTGCCACGGCGACCTGATCAACCCGACTCCCGGCTATTTACGCATGAGAAAATTCTGGCGCGGCCGCATCATGAAATTCCTGACGCGCATCATCCACCCTGACGCCATCTGGAAACTCGGCCTGTGGTTGAGTGAAAAAAGTCTGCAACAAAGGCCCGCAAACAAAAAGTATGACCCGACCATCTGGCTGCAGGATTATGCCGCCAACAGGGTTCCAACCAGCTGCGACTTGATCATCTGTGGCCACTTTCACTTCCCTGTGTTTCTGACACAGGAAAATCGCCAGATCATCGCACTGGGCGACTGGCAGACCCAACGTAGCTGCGCAGAGCTCGTCGACGGTAAGATCTCGGTTAAAACCTACCCCGGCTGAGCCGTTTCAAGGGTTTGATCCGAATTTTCGCTTAGCCTGCGCGCAATCAACGGTTGTGTCGCGGGTGTTAACTCCAGCTCGTGACTCCGCTTGACCAGGTCTTTCAAGGTGACTTCATCAAATTCCTTATCAATCAACGAAATGATCTGCTCGCAGGTCTCCAACGCAATCTTCGTCTGCGCATGAGGATGGAGATAGAGCACATCTTCCCCGGCACTGCGCAACATCGCATGAATACCGGCAATACTCAGACTGTCAGCATCACGACCAAGCTGGTAACTGGATTGCCCGGAATAGCTGTTGATTTCAGTCACCAGCCCGAGTTTTTCAAGCTGTGCAAGAATTCCGCGACATAACCGTGGCGACACATACAACAACCTGGCCAGTTGTACATCTTTTATCGCCGGTTCGCCATGATGAAATCGATCGGCCAGGGTAACCAGCATCGCCAGACAGACTTGCTCGTAACTGTAGCGGTTTACTTCGTCACCACGCAACTCGCGAGCTCCGGTACTGAGGTTTTGCTTGGCATAGCAAACACCGAGACCAAAGAGCACAATGATCCAGGACAAATAGAGCCAGATCATAAAAATTGGCAACGCCGCCATGGTACCGTAGATGGCATTATAACGGGCCACACCAACCTGAAAGTGCACATAGCCCAACTGGGCCAGCTGCCACAACGTCCCTCCGACCACACCACCGATAAAGGCCGCCCGCCACTGAACCTTGATATTGGACATGAACACATAGAGCAGCGTAAAGGCCAGCCACATAAAAAGAAAAGGTGTCACTTTGAGAAACAGCACAATCATGGAACCAATCATTTGCATTTCGAGCAGACGCTGGGTAATGCCATGACTTACCAGGGATGATGTCATGGAGATAGCACTGATCAGCAGTACCGGTCCAACGAGGATAACCGACAGGTAATCAGAAAAGCGCCGCAACAACGGTCGCAAACGATTTACTCCCCAGATATCGTTGAAGGCTTCTTCAATATTGGTCAGCAAGGAAATAACAGCGATCAGCAAAAAAACTAGTCCTATAGCACCCATCTGGGCAACCTGGGTGTTGTTGATGTAGTCAAGGATGGCATTGGCGATATGACCATCACCAACATTAAGTCGGTCGAGAATCAAGGGCTGCAACTGGTTCTGCACGCCGAATGCTTTTAGCAGCGCGAAAGTCAGGGCCAACAGCGGCACTAACGACAGCATGGTGTAATACGTCAGGGCGGAAGCACGCAACAGACAGCGGTTGCTGTAAAAATCACGGGCCACCAGAACAGCCGTCTGCAATTGTCGCAACAGCGTTCGCTTGACCCAGGTCATTTCCTCCGGGTTCTGTTCCCAGACCAGTTGTTTTATCCGCTGCTTCCAACTGTTCTGATCTACCGTCGTCTCAGCCATACAGATTCCCCGAAAAGAGTCAATCGAGCTCGATCATCACGATATCAGTATCTTTACCTTGCCAATCTTTCAGGAGTATATCACTGTCCCCGACCAGAACAACCTGAAGATGTTCAGGTTGCAAATAGCGTCCGGCAACCCGCTGAATATCCTCTGTTGTCAAGGCTTCCATCCGCTGCTGATAGGTTTCCAGATAATCTTCCGGATAGGAATAGAAATGCAGGCGCATTTTTTGCGTTACAACCGAGTGGGTATTCTCAAAGGCAAAGATAAAGGAATTGATCAGACTGCTTTTCGCTGATTCGAGTTCCTCGGCGGATACCGGCGTTGTTATCATCTCGTCGATCAGTTGACGGACCAGGCGGACAACCTCAAAGGCGTTGTCGTTTCCCGTTTCACCAGTAACAACAAAAAGCTCAGGCAAGTGTCGACCAGGGACAAACTGTGAGTAAATTGAGTAAGCCAGTCCACGATTGGAGCGAACCTCACGCATCAGGCGTGAATTGAAGCCACCACCGCCGAGAATATAGTTGGCCAGGCGTACCGCGTGCAGATCAGGGTTGTCTTTACTGATGCCGCGATGCCCCATCAACAGCGTTGTCTGGCTGAGCTTTCTGTCAATTACATAGGTAGTTGCCGCCACGGATACAGGCAACGCCGGGAAATCGCTATCCAGTAATTTGTCGCTGTCCCAATCACCAAAATGTCGCAAAAGCAACGCCAAAAAATCACTTTCATCAACCGCACCGGATACTCCCCACCACAAAAAATGGGGGTGAAAAAACCGTTGATGTACCTCAAGAAGATCGTCCTGTGTCAGACGCCCAAGGGTTTCAAGATCGGGTTCGAGCCCCAGGGGATGGCCAGGGTTGATGGCATGGGCCAGATAGCGACCGGCAATGGCTGCAGGACGATCGTTTTGACGGTGCACCGCATCCATCAATCGTTGCCGGGCCAGGTCAACACGCTGGGGATCAAAACGTGGATATCTGAGTAACTCGGCAAGAATTTCCATGCTTCTGTCTAAATCACGCTGATGAATGGAAAGATCGATCTGATAGGCATAACTGCTGCTGGTGACGGACAAATCGGCCGCCATCAGGTCAAGTTCCTGCTCAAGTTCCTCGGGTGTGTGGGTCCTTGTTCCCCCGGTTTCCAAGGCCTGTGAAAAAAGTCGCGCCAATCCGGTTCGGGCCGGCGAATCATGGATACTGCCGCCGGGGATCATGATGGTCAGCTCAACTAATGGCAGCTCATCGTCAGTCTTGATGTACAGATTCATCCCGTTTGCCGTCTGGTGGTGGGCAATAGCGGGTAACGATAAAACAAGGGGTGGAAAGCTCAGTTGATCCGGCCGTGGTGACGCCAGCGCGGCGACGCTGTGACCGATAGCAAGAGCAAGAGCGGCAATGGTAATAAGTCGTTTGTTTCTCATGGAGTATCTCCCCGACTCAAGGTCGCAATGGTTCGATTGTTACGCTGCAGATAACGTTCAACGATCCTTGTCAGATCATCAGGGACGACAGCGTTCAATCGTTCTTCATACTCCATGAGATACTTCCAGTCGCCAAGAATCTGATAACTCGACAACATACGCGCCAAACCGCTGTTGGTTCGCATGGCGCGCAACATCGACATCAATATCTGATGGCGGGCTCGGTTCATGTCCGCTTCACTCAGGGGTTCGGAAAGAAGCCGGTGTAACTCATCCTCCAGAGACTTTTCAACCCTGGTCAAATCGACATCACGCCGGGGCAGTAGACTGATGATAAAAAGATTGTCGTAGCGTGATCCCGGTGCTCTGAACACACCGACATCACTGACCAGTTGCTGATCAACAACCAGGGATTGATACAAACGAGAGGTACGACCATGCGCCAGGACACGGGCCAGAATATCAAAGGCAAGATCATCTGTGTGGGGCAAGGTCGGCTTGTGATAGGCAACCATCATTCGTGGTTCAGCATCAAAACTGACATGAACACGTCGTTCGCCCCGCTGCTGTGGTTCAACGACAAAAACATCGGGAATTTCTTCTACTGTTGGTAAGTCTCCAAAATAATCATCGATCAGTGCCAGTGCCTGTTCACTGTCAAAGGCACCAACCAGAGTGACGATCATATTGGCAGCGTTATAGTAGCGATGAAAAAAATCACGGATGGTCTGCAAGCTGAAGTTGCGGATATCTGAATCCCAGCCCAGGATCGGATGACGATAGGGATGGACCTGGTAGGCAGTAACCAGCAGGTTTTCATAAAGCTTGCCACCGGGATTAATATCGACGGCTCGACGACGTTCCTCCTGAACAACATCACGCTCAGTAAAAAACTCGCGGAAAACAGCATTCTTCAAACGATCCGATTCTATAGCAGCCCAGAGTTCGAGCTTGTTGGCCGGCAGGTTGATCAGATAGGTCGTCTGATCTTTACTGGTAAAGGCGTTAAAACCAACACCACCCTGTTCAGCGTAAATCCGGGAGAACTCGTCCTTGACAACAAATTCGCGATGCTGCTGCTGTAATTCATACAGTTTGGCTTGCAACTGATGAATTTGCTGACGATCGGCATCAGGGTCTCTGCCAAGTCTGGTCAGGGTCTCTCCAATTTCTTCTATTTGTTGCAGCAAGGGTTTTTCAGCTTCATAATCGCGTGTGCCCAGGGTTGTGGTGCCCTTGAACAACATATGCTCAAGCATATGGGCGACCCCGCGCTCGTAGCTGGCCTCATCTACAGAGCCGACCCTGAAGGAGATGTATGCGGCCACCGTCGGCGAGCTGTGGCGTTCTACCAGTAGAAGAGTCAGGCCATTGTCAAGGCGATGTTCCTGAACCCTCTCACCAAGACTGCCGGCGAGGACACCCACTGGTAGCGAAAGGATTAACAACAAGAACAGCAAACGGATGATAAAGCAACGCATTACAGCTTCCTCCCTGATATTGTTTCAATCGACACAGGTACCGGATCAATCGGCGATAGAATAATTGTTCAGCACCGACTCGGTTTCGTGTCTCCCGATCTCAATCAATTCACGAGCACGCTCAAATTCGTAAATGGTGCAAACATTTTTTGGAATCTCGATAACGATATCCGGGGTGTAAGCCGCCAGTTTCAAGCGGGCAATGGTTGATTGCATTGCATCAATGCTCTTGGAAATAACATCGAAAAAGTTTTCGTCCTGACGTTCTTCCTTATGATTACCTTTACGCTGCAACGCGTCAATGAAATCAATGATTTTCTGATGATAACCACTATTTTTCACACCCTTGCCGGTTATTTCAGGCAATGGCTCCGGAATCTTTTTCGACTTGCCACTCAGACTGACCGCAATGGTCAGATCCGTGTGATCGCGCAATGTCGGTGCGATCGGCACCGGATTGAGAAGACCGCCATCGACCAGGGTCTTGCCGTTGTAATTCATGGCTGAAAAGACTGTAGGAAAAGCAATAGACGCGCGAATAGCATCAAACAACGGGCCGGTTGACAGCCAGACTTCCTTGTTTTCATCCAGATCGGTAGCAACCGCGGTGTAGGAAATCGGCAAATCCTCTATATTACGATCCCCAATAAGATCACGCAGTGTCGCAATGATCCGCTCCCCCTTAAAAAAAGCCGAGCCACTGAAGGAAACGTCGAGTAGCTTAAGCACATCAAAGCGATCCAGAGCAGTAACCCACTGGGTATATGTAGACAGATGACCGGCCGCGTAAATTCCACCAACCAGGGCCCCCATGGATGATCCGGAAATGGAACGGATCTGATAGCCATGTTGCTCCAGCACCTGGATCACTCCGATGTGGGCCAGACCACGAGCACCGCCGCTACCCAACACCAATGAAACCGTTTTTCCTTTTGCATTCACTATCAAAACCCCCTGTTCAAGATGAACATCCCACGACCCTCTACAGCTACAAGGTTAAACTGTCACAACGCGTCTTGACAAGTGATGAGCAACCTTGACGATAAAGAAGTTGCAGGGACATTCCTGCCCGGTTATATTGCCGCTTGTTGAATACTACAGGCAATAGGAGTTCACAATGATTACCGCTATTTCACCAATCGATGGGCGTTATGCTGATAAAGTTGCGCCACTGACTGAAGCTTTTTCCGAGTACGCTCTGATGCGAAATCGCGTCAAAGTTGAAGTGCTGTGGCTTATTTTACTGTGCAGGGAACCCGGCATTCCCGAATGTCGCCCATTGAATGCAGCAGAAGAAGAAAACCTGCGCCGAGTAGTCAGCGATTTTACCCCGGCAGAGGCGCTCAAGGTAAAACAGATTGAAGCTGTCACCAATCATGATGTCAAAGCCATCGAATACTACTTGAAAGAGCACATTGCCGGCACGCCACTTGAGGACATCAGTGAATTTATCCATTTTGCCTGCACGTCAGAAGATATCAATAATCTGGCTCATGCCCTCATGCTGAAAGACGGACTTGATGTATTGACCCCTCTTCAGGACCGAATCATTGCTCAGATCAGCGCCATGGCCCATGAATATCGTGCAATTCCCATGCTCGCCCGTACTCACGGACAAACGGCTTCGCCGACGACCATGGGTAAGGAATTGGCGGTTTTTGCTGCCCGACTGACTCGCCAAAGTACCAGGATTAAAGAGAGCGAACTACTGGGTAAAATCAATGGTGCCGTCGGCAACTTCAATGCCCACCTGGCCGCCTATCCTCATGTCGACTGGTTAGGTTTGAGCCGAACCCTGATAGCAAACGAACTTGGCTTGGTCCAGAATCTCTTTACTACTCAAATAGAGCCCCATGACTACATGGCAGAACTCTTTGATGCCCTGGCGCGCTGGAACACAATCCTGATTGATTTTAATCGCGACATCTGGACCTATATATCAATGGCTTACTTTGGACAAAGAACCGTTGCCGGTGAAGTTGGCTCCTCAACCATGCCGCACAAAGTCAATCCCATCGATTTTGAAAATTCCGAGGGCAATTGCGGCCTTGCCAATGCGATATTTAACCACCTGTCGACAAAACTGCCCATTTCCCGTCTTCAGCGTGACCTGACCGATTCCACTGTTCTGCGCAACATGGGGGTCGGTTTCGCCTACACCATGATTGCCTGTCAATCAACAATCAAGGGAATCGGCAAGCTCAAGCTTAATCAGACAAAACTTGAATCTGATCTTGACCAGGCCTGGGAAGTTCTGGCCGAACCGATCCAGACCGTTATGCGAAAAGCCGGCATTGAAAAACCTTATGAAAAGCTCAAGGATTTAACCCGAGGGCAAACAATCAATGCAGAAACCATCCGTGCTTTTATTGAGAGCCTTGAGCTGTCGGCCAGCGACAGGGAGCGACTACTGAAGATGACGCCGGCAACCTATACAGGCATGGCGGATCGTATTGTCGACCTGCTTGATCCCGACTGATTATCCCTGTGGATTGAACAGACTCTCTACATCAGGATTTCCCTGAGGTGTTAATCAAAAGGCCCCTCTGCCGACGCGGCAAAGGGGCCTTATAACTTGTCTGTCTACGTCAAACGAGCTATCAGGGCCGGACAAAGGTCGTGCCGGCCTTAGCCATTTCAATACTTTCTATTTTTTCCGAACCTTCACCCTCATGATAATCAAGGGTCTCCTGTGACAAGGAACGATACATCAGGCGCACATCAGCACGGTAAGAACCGGATGCCGGCAAGCCGATCTTGTAAACTTCCGTATCCCTGCCCATTGCGGGAATACGACGATCATAACCAATGTCAACGGCACGCCAGCTCTTGCCTGTCAAGGTGCCATCAGCATCTTTAAACAAAAGACGGTAAAAAACAGCATCAGGATCGACATGATTTTTATCATTGACCATACCGGATGCATACACAAGGTTGTTGTTCTCGTCCAGGACCTGCACCTCCAACCACATCTTGCGGATATAGGTGACCCCGGTAGGAATCTTATGACCGGCACCAACATTATCAACATTTACTGTTAATTCCAGGGTCTCGCCGTTAACTGCGGATTCAAGACTCAAACGAGCAGCGGCCTTGAGAAAATCCTCAGCCATTTGGGCCTGATGCTCATTTCCCATGTTGCGTTGCGCCGCGACACTACCACCGACAAAGGTATGCATGGCAACATTATCCCGCTTCTGACCAAGGGGGCTCGATTTGCCGGGATTGCTGCCGATACCCGGGGTTGGTGTCATATGACAATCCTGACAGCTGATCCCCTGTTCAGCGTAGGGTCCGGCAAGCCAGTCATCATAGGTATCGATGACAGCAACATCGGTAACTGGATGCCTGACGTTGTGGCAAGAACCACAAAAAAGGGCATCTGTATGATTTGATGAGTAAGCAACGCCATGGTACGGCGATGAGCCGTCACCCCGATTGGCATATTTCATCGGCCCGGGTTCAGAGACGTGCCCCATATTAAAGGTTGATTCAATAGCTGTGACCGTGTGACAAAAATCACATGAGACGCCGCGCTTGCTGGTTGCATCAAATTGACTGCCATCGTGAGGCGGCAATTGTCCGGTACGAGCAGCAACAGGTGCGTGGCAGGCCGCGCAAAAGACGTCAGTAGCACCATCCGTTTCACGATGGGCCAATTGATAATCATCTTGATACCATTTATTTGTCCAGGCAAAGGCATGCATTGATTTGGACCACTGCTCATAGATGTCCGGATGGCAGGCGATACAGGTACCTGGATTTTCAAAAGATCCTGGAGCGAACTGCTGCTTTTCTATAACCAATTGATTTGCCAATGGATCGGCGACCACAACCGATGGGATACAAAGCAGCAGAACACCAACAGTTGCCAGCGCCCAACAAGCGAAAACCGCAAACAGTTTCTTCATAAAACCTCCAAAGATTGTGCACATAAAAAGGACAATACAATCATTTATTACCGTAAAATTATCATGTGCCTGTCGTTAAATAAAGAAAATTAGGATAACTATTACAAGGATCAACTGGTGCTTTTTACAAGCTTTGCTATAATCGCCAGGCACTACAAAAAGGGCGCAATTCAACCTCTAACAACCAGGGAGCAAATAATGGCCTATAAAGGAACAATCGGCATTCTTACCGGCGGTGGTGATGTCCCCGGCCTCAATCCTGCCATTCGTGCTGTAACAATTCGTGCTCAACGTGAAGGTTATCGGGTTATTGGTATCCGGCGCGGATGGGCTGGACTGGTAGAAATTATCCGTGATGAAAAGGCCGACAACAGCGCTAATTTCATTGAGTTGACAACTGACATTGTCAATCGTATCGGTCGTACCGGCGGTACCTTTCTGCATACCTCTCGCACCAGACCCAGTCATCTTCCCAAGGCCAATCTGCCTGAACACCTGCGCGATGGCTACACTGACCCCGTCAATGATGTAACGCCGGAAGTCCTGAAAAACATAGATTTTCTTGGACTGGATTTTCTCATTCCGATTGGTGGTGACGATACATTAAGTTATGCCCAGCGTCTCCACGAAGAGGGGGTCAAGGTTGTTGCCATCCCCAAAACCATGGACAACGATGTTCCAGGTACCGACTATTGTATCGGTTTTTCCACCTGCGTCACCCGCACCATTGAACTGACGCATCGTCTGCGCACCTCTGCCGGCAGCCACGAACGCTATCTGGTCATCGAGGTCTTTGGCCGCTATGCCGGTTTTACCGCCCTGCTGCCGACCATGGCCGGTGCTGCAGATCGCTGCCTGATCCCGGAACATCCCATCAACATGGATCAACTGGCTGAACTGGCAACAAAAGACCGTAACCGTAACCCCAGCAAATATTCGGTGGTCTTGGTTTCTGAAGGCGCGGTGCTTAAAGATGACGCAGAAATGTCATTTGAAGGCTCTGATACCGACCAGTACGGCCATAGAAAGCTGGGTGGGATTGGTGATCGGGTTTCTGCAAAACTCAAAGAATTGTCGTCAGTGTACAATCAAGGACGGACGATCAATGTGCTGAGCCAGCGATTAGGATATCTCGTTCGCTGTGGCGAACCGGACGCCCTTGATTCCATGGTACCAATGGCCTTCGGTAATCTGGCTCTGGATCTGGTGCTTGAAGGCACCTCCGGACGACTTGTCAGTATCCACAATGGTCGTTACGACACCGTACCCATTACCACGGTCACCGGACAGAAGAAAATCATTGATATCAACAAGTACTACAATATTGATCGCCTGCGCCCGAAATATGAATCCTTTATGCATCAGCCCCTGTTCATCATGACCAGCGACCATTGAACAATTGTGAGACAGGGGCAAGTCCGTCGTGCCCCTGTCTCACAGCCTGCTATTGTGCATCTTCGCCAAGTTGATATTTTTCCAACTTGTACCTCAATGTGCCCCGCGGCACATTCAAGATGCGCGCGGTTTTAGCAACGTTACCACCTGAAATCCGATAGGCCTTCTCCACCAATTCGCGCTCCACCCGATCAATAACCTCTTCGAGCAGAATCCCTTCCGGAGGAATATCGCAGTCAAACGGTATTTGGCTTTGTGGTGCTTCCCCCCAGATTTCCCGAGGTAATTGGGCGGGCTGAATCATTTCGACATCATGCATGATACAAATTCGCTCGACAACATTCCGCAACTCGCGAACATTGCCGGGCCAGTGATAGCGCATCATCAAGTCCAGAGCCTCGCGACTGAAGGAACGCATTTGCTTTTTAAACTCGCGACTGAATCTGCGCAGAAAATGCTCCAGCAATGTGGGAATATCTTCCCGACGCTCGCGTAACGGAGGAATATGGATCGGAAAAACATTCAGGCGGTAATAGAGATCTTCGCGAAAACCCTTTCTTTCGATGGCATTTTTCAGGTCAGCATTGGTTGCCGCAATAATCCTTACATTGATATCAATATTACGGTTGCCTCCCAAGCGTCTGATTTTCCGGTCTTCCAGTACGCGCAGCAGCTTGACCTGTAAGCCCAGATCCATCTCGCCGATTTCATCAAGAAATATTGATCCACCATCCGACTCTTCAAATAAACCTATTTTTCTTAATTTGGCATCGGTAAAGGCCCCCCTCTCATGACCGAACAGTTCTGTCTCCAACAGGTTGAAAGGCAAAGAGCCACAGTTAATCTCAACAAAGGGCTGATCACAACGGGGGGAAAGGTTGTGTATGGCCTGGGCGACCAATTCCTTACCGGTGCCACTTTCGCCGGTCAACAAAACAGTTGCGGTTTCATGCTTTGCCACTTCGCGGATCTGACGGAAAATCTGCAGCAACTGCGGACTGTTGCCAACCATGTTAATGCCTTCAGCCTCGCGCGAGAGGCGCCTGACTTTACGCCGCAAATTCTGCGTTTCCAGGGCCAGCTTCACAATCAGATGAATAGCATCTGCCTTGAAGGGTTTTTTGATATAGTCATAGGCACCAAACTTCAACGCTTCAACAGCACTCTCGACGGTACCATAGCCGGTGATAATGATAACCAGCAGCTCCGGATCGATTTCACGCATGGATCGCAACACATCAAGACCACTGTTGCTGCCAAGATTCAGATCTAGAAGAACCAGCCCGATTTCATCTTCAGTGACGATTTTAATCGCCTCTGCAGTACTGCCGGTTGAGCAGGTTATATAATCGTCCTCAGATAATATTCGTTCAAGGTTTTCACGTATAAATGCTTCATCATCAACGATCAGAATTTTTTCCACGTGTTTCCTCCACATCGCAGGCATGGCGACAGGATATCCTTATTTTTTATGACTGTCCAAAATAAAATGGTGAATTTTGGCCACAAACAATGAAGAAAGATCAGGCTGTTTCACGGGCAGGAGTCATCCGAACAGTTGTCGGTGGCAGGGTTATTCTAACTGTAGTTCCCTGTTGCACGACGCTGTCAATGTGAATATCACCACCGTGCTCAGAAATAATATTGTAACAGATTGACAGACCAAGTCCGGTACCCTGTCCCTTGGTTGTATAAAAGGGCTCAAACACCAGAGGCAACTGGTCGGAAGAAATTCCCTCTCCCGTATCTGCAATTGTTATTAGAACATCAGTCTGTGCCTGTTCAGCCCGTATGCTTAAGGTTCCCCCCTGCGGCATGGACTCCAGGGCATTATTGATCAGGTTAAGAACCACCTGTTTGAGTCGATCGGCATCAAACATGACGTCATCAAGATCTGCTTGTATGTCATCATTTATTTCAACGCCTTGACGCTGACATTGTTTTCGAAGCAGAAAGATGGAGTCACGCAAGACCGTTGCAACATTGCCTGAACTCAGCTTGGGAGCTTTAGCCGAAGAAAAGTTCAGCATTTCCGTGACCAGTGCTTCGAGTCGTTCTATTTCACCTAATGCTTTGCGTATCAAGGCCTGATCGGCTTGCTGTCCAAGCAATCGGTCATGTAACTCATCAAGCAGCAAACTGACCCCCGTCAATGGATTGCGAACCTCGTGGGCAATTCCGGCCGACATTCGCCCGAGAGATGCAAGGCGATCCATCCGCGCCATCTGCAAACGCATATTGACACGTTCGGTCAAGTCTTCAATCGTCAGCAGCCACCCTTCCTGCTTGCGAAAACTCAATGGAAACAGAGCCATCCGGTAGGTCAGTTTACGCCCCTTTCGCTCCATCGGCACATAAAGTCTACAGGAGGCAGGTTGAGACGAAACACCCTGGAGAAACCAGCCATCAAGAATTTCGCTTAACTCCGGCCAGCCACCAAACATTTCATTTCGGCTGGGAACACTGCCGGTTTGGGGGATATCAAGGATGCGACAGGCAGGACCGTTAACAGAAGTAACGCAGCGCTGGGAATCAAAGGTAATGACACCGGTTTCAATATTTTCAAAAACTGTGTTCTTGAAATTGCGTTGCACAATAATTTCTTTACGCGAACGTCGTAGTGCTTGCATTGTGCGCAGGAGACGTTCACGACGGCTACTGAGATCATCCACCATGCGATTGAAAGAATCAGCCAGGACACCGACTTCATCATGGGATTCAACCTCAACCTTTACCCGCTGTTGATGACCACCGGTCATTTTGCGCGTACCTTCTGTGAGCAGCTGAATCGGTCGCACAATGCTACTGGACAGCAGGTAGGCAACCAGGGTGACGAAGACGACGGTGGCTGAAATAACAATCCAGGACTGCGTCAGGTAGTTATTGATTTCATTTTGAATGAGCAATGCCGTAGATGTTGCCGGCAAATGGAACAGATCGATTTCGGCTCCAATGGTAATACCACCAAAGATACCGAACTGCTGATAAACACCACTGGAATAAAAAATTGGTGCATAGGCCATGATTTTATGTGAACCACCAACATTTATGGTCGACAGAATTCCAGACTCGCCACGCTGGACAAGACTACCGACTTCAGGGTAGTTGGGATGAACAAAGCCGGCAGCAAGAAGGTTGAAAGGAATCTTTCCGGCATCAATCACTTCCTGTGGTGTTTCAACCGTGTAGGGCGGTACCAGTTCCCCATTGTTGTCAAAACCGCGTATATTCCAAAACTTTGGGTGGGTCAACATCCAGCCTTCATCATCAAACATGAAGGCGTAGTTCCCACTTTCATAGGATGGAAAAACCGTATCTTCATCATCAATTGGCGAAATATGCTGCGTGAATGTCATCAGGTGTCGATGATCAAGAGACAGCACCACAATCCCCTGCAGCTTATCGTCAACATAAACGGGAGTCGCAAAGCGCACCACGCCCTCGTACTGCCGACCCTCTATTGCTTCCAGTGGGGTTTGCGCACCCTGAAGTTGTTCGTCACGGCTGACATACCAGCCATACAGTCGCGTTGCCCAAACCTCTCCTGGTGCTAAACGTGACGCCTTTTGAAAATACTCTTCGTCGGGATAGGTTGTTTGATAAGGATCGGTAAGGTCTCTTAACTGATGACTGACTTGTCCACCGACGATTCGCAAACGTTCCCGTCCGCTGATATCAACAAAAGCCAGCTCGCTGTAAAGGGGAACAACCTCGCGCTGCTCTTTCGGGTCATCGTTGGTACCACTGCGGTACCAGATTTCACGCTGATGATTATTGCTGAATCCAAGATAGTTGGCTTGAGTCGGCTCAATCAAAGCCAAATCAAGCAGATTGCCCTCGATTTGCTGTAAAAAAGCCGACACCTGTTCCGCAACCATCCGGGTTCGCTTTTCCAAAGCTTTGGTTGATTGGGTGTCCAGGGTTTCGGTCGTGCGCTGACGCAACAGATTCTCAACCAAACGCAAACTGTGGTGCGAGTTGAAGAGCAAAAGGATCAGGGGCACCAGTGAAAGCAACAACAAGGAGCCAAGAACCTTGGTGTGAAGATTTACCCTCAGCATGATGAGTAAAAAAACCTGATTCTGTTGTTCAGATAATCCGGGAGCACCTGACGCAGGAGCAGCAGATTATTTACTTCGCGTAACAACGTAATCCGCCAGTTGATATAACGCTCGACGCGCTTCGGAGTCAGGAAAAATCTGCAACCGACATTTGGCCTGTTCGATCCGTTCCAGGGCCTTGTTTCTGGTGTAGGCAATACCGCCTTTGTCATCAATTAACTTACAGACATAATCAAGATCAGCGCTTTTAAGTTCTTCGGCTTCGACAATGCGTGAGACCTCAGCACGTTCCGGTGCAGAAGCTTTTTCGTAGGCACGGATGAGGGGAAGCGTCATTTTACCCTCGAACAAATCATGCCCTCTTTCTTTTCCAAATTCACTTTGATCTGCAACATAATCAAGGGCATCGTCCATCAATTGGAACGCGGTTCCAATCTCCAGTCCAAACTCACGTAAAGCCTCCTCCTTTTCCTTTTCAACCCCAGCCAGAACAGCGCCAACCTGACAGGCTGCCGCAATCAGAATAGCTGTTTTGTCCCGCACAACCTGCAGATAGCGGGCCTCATCAACATCAAGATCGCAGGTATTGATCAACTGCAGAATTTCTCCTTCTGCCAACTGGGTTGTAGTATCGGCAAGCAATTTCAGAATACGCAGACTGTCCGAACCGACCATCACGGAAAAGGACTTTGCAAACAAAAAGTCGCCAACCAGGACGGACGCCTGATTTCCCCATACTGAATTCGCCGATCTGTTACCGCGACGCAAACTGGCGCTGTCAACCACATCATCATGCAACAAGGTCGCGGTATGAATAAACTCAACCACTCCGGCAAGATCTATATGCTTATCACCCCGATATCCACAAAGATGAGCACTCAAAAGCAGCAACATCGGCCGTAGCCGTTTGCCACCACTGGACAATACATATTGTCCGACCTGACTGATCAGCTTGACGTCTGATGCAAGGTGTTTTTCAAATTGCTCTTCAACCGCCTGCAACTCATCTTTGATTAACGCAATTACTGATTCCATAGCTCGTGACTTTCCAAAAACAACCAGTGCTTACAAACAGATTGCACGGAAGGAGGCAATATTATCGTGCGGCATTCTAAAAAGCCGGTTATTCAATGTCAAATTCATTTATTGCCGGGATCGGGCTTTTCAAAAGTTGAAATGGGAATAAAGACAGAACGATCTTCGTCCCAGCCATAGGATCCTGCATGCCACATCTGCTCAACGACATACCATTCATCATCAAGCTCTGACGTGTTTTCCGTCAGTTCTGAAAACACCAGAATTTCCATATCATCAATAACATAATCAGCATTGGTATCAGCCCAATGAAAAGGCCGTATTCTGGTTGTGCCTGCTGTTACAAGCGGCATGACAAACTGTTGACCATCCGGGTTGGCAATCACTTCACCGGTCAATCTGACGTCCTGTTCAAGGTCAGCATCCCTCGGTACTGCAAGCCGATAGTAAAGACGCAGCGGCAATTCCGGATTTCTGAAAATCCATCTGGCAACCCCCGCTTCCTTGTCGATACCGGCTACTTCAGGCTCGGATGAAACAAAATGCCATCCTTGTGGAAACTCTTCCTTAAGAATCACGCCGCGCAACACCGTGTCGGAAGAAATCTTCACCTGTATCAACAGTTCATGACCAGGGGCCACGTGCACTGGTAAAAATCTTTGTGCCTGTAAAATCGGTGCAACCGGTGATTTCTGCGGCAGCACCATAAACCAGAAGAAAAACAATCCAGCAACCAGCAGAGCAGCAAGGGGCCAGAACTTCTTTAAAAACCTCTGCCACACGACCGTTCCCGAATCTTCCGGCGCGTCCTGCTTGAGAATTTTTTCGAGATCTACTTCCAGCGCCTCCGCCAATTTGACGGCATTCTCACGCCTGATGGTCGGATAGCGGTTGTTCTCCCAGCGTGAAACCGTGTCTGTCGTCACGCCGACAACCTTTGACACATACAGTTGGGTCAGACGCTTTTGTTCACGGATGTGGCGTAAAGCATTTCCATCCACTGCCACTGGTGATGAATCAGATAAGGACACTATTTACCGCCTGTTATTGTCTTTCGGTTGAGGGAGTCTAACAGACTATTGGCTCTACTGTAAACCACTGCACATTTGAACCACATGATGATATTCACTTTATTATTTTTTGCTCATTATTATTCGTTTTTTAGTTGACATTAATTTTTTACGCCTTATAATAACAGTCAAATACAAAACACTTTTTGCCTCGCGTTCTCCCTCCTGGCGTGGGGCATTTTTTTATCTATAATCCTTTGAAAACTTTCAACAGATGAGGAACAAGCTGTTTCTTTCGTGACATAACCCCTTTAAGACGGTAGAGGTTTTCAGCCTCTTGGGGATATCCGATGACGTATGGCAACTCACTGGGACCGGCGGTCAATAGATAGCTGGTTTCCATGACAATGTCAGTGATAAGTAAAGCAGCAAGCTCGTACTTCTTTTCAGTTCGGATCGCTACAAGTTCAGATGCCAGTTCCTGTTGTCTGGAATAAAAGGTGTGAAAATTAACCACCTCAACCTGGCCCAGTCCCAGCACATGGTCACCAACGGTATATTCCTTGAAATCGGTAAAAATCAGTTTTCTTGCCGGGGCCCCACTGGCCATTAAACTGCCCGCCGCGAAAAGCCTGGCCCCGAATTCAGCATGTGACAAGCCCGACAGTTTTTCAAGCCAGGGCACAAGTTGCCGATCAACCTCTGTTGTTGTTGGCGATTTCATAATCAAGGTGTCGGACAAGAGACCGGCCAGCAGCAAACCGGCCATTGTAGAATCAGGTGTTATACCGGACTGTTGATAAAGGGTTGCTACCAGCGAACAGGTACTGCCCAAAGGCTGATTGATAAACCGGATAGGCTGGTCTGTATGAAAGTTACCAAGCCGGTGGTGATCAATCACTTCGAGAATCTCGACTTTATCCGCACCCGGAACCGCTTGAGATAATTCATTATGGTCGACCAGTATCAACTTGACCGGCGAACTCTTGATCAGATGGCTTTTGGTAGCCACCCCCTTAACCTGCCTGTCAGCATCGCAAACGATTGCCCCCGACTCATTACCATGCATCAATTTGATCCGCAAATCGTCCAGCAGGTCCTCTGACCGAACACTGATAAATTCAGTCTGGGCCAAGGTTCCAACCGGCGTGGCCATTCGCGTCAGCCACACCGAATTGGCGGTATCATATTCACTGACCAATATTGAAACCTTCTTTTGTTTTGCCAAGGCCAGCAATTCGTCATCGATCTGTCCTCCACCCGCGACGATCAACAAACGCACTCCCGCTTCAACTGCCCGGCGTTGGATACCGGGACGGTCACCGGTAATCAACACAGCTTTCGTCGCGTCCATCTCTCTGATCCAGCAATCAAAACTGGCTTCTCGCCTGGCACCTACGTAGAGGTTGAGATCCTCAATACGTTCCGGATCAACAAGATTGCACTCCGTGGCGTTCAGACAACGCTGAATTGAATTCACAGAGGCCTTAATTCTGCGCATCGTAACCGGATCGGTTGGAACCAGAAAAAACTCGGTGGCACGTTTAAGCAATAGCAATCCCTGAGCCCTGTTGCTGTCATCAACAACCGGCAACATCCGGATATGATGCCGGTGATATAACTCGATAGCACGTGACATCGGCTCGTCCTGATGAATGGTCACCGGCTCCCCGGTCACCACATCCTTGATCCGTGGATGCACATCAGAAAGGAGCTCCGGCACTTCCACCGCAAGCTGATCCAGAACAAACTGTGTTTGTTGATTGATATTACCGGCACGTGCGGCCTTGACGCCGACAAGACCCTGGCGACGGCGCAAGTCAGCATAGGCCAAGGCGCTGCAAATTGAGTCAGTATCAGGATTTCTGTGCCCTACGACATAAATTCTGGATGGTGTTTTCATATGTGATCCATTAATCAAGCGCTGAAAAGTTTATCAACACAGCAGCATAGTACTAAATAATCCTTTATTTTCCGTCCATACTATTCAATTGTTGACCTGCGACAAAAATATCATCTAGTATATATTCATATATCAAGATAATCTCGGAGAAATCAATATGACTGCTACAACGTCTAAACCACAGTTTGCAACAGAAATTGATTATGACCGTGAATCTGAAATTCTCAAGGTTCTTGGCCACCCCATTCGCTTGAAGATTGTCGCCGGACTTATCACTGAGGCCTGCAATGTGAAAAAAATCTGGGAATGCCTCGCGCTGCCGCAGGCCACAGTATCGCAACATCTGGCCCTGTTGAAAAACAAACAAATTATCGTCGGACGCAGGGAGGGTGTCGAGGTTTACTACCAGGTTATTTCGCCGGAAGCAATCAGGATCGTCAACGCCCTGTTTAATAACCTGCAGGTTGAAAAATAACGCTCTTCCTTGACAAAAGAATGTGCATAAAAAAGCGGTCATCTCAGTGAGACGACCGCTTTTTTATGCATCAATGATGATCTATTTGCCTGAACGAATGGCCGCGACAGTCTTACCGCGGATCCCCCAGTTTTCCGGTGGAATCTCTTCAATAACGACATGAGTGGCTTCAGGGTTTTTTCCCAGAACCTCCTTCAGTGCCAGAGTGATGCGATCCATAAGCTCTTCTTTTTTCTCTGCGCTGATTCCCTCAACTGTACGAACTGTAACTACCGGCATCGGTAACTCCTTTCGGCAACTCACTGTATGTTCCGTCAGATTATAACTTTGGCCGGTAAAGAATCAAGCGCCAAATTCTCCTGGACAGTGGATTCGCCGCATCATCTGCGCGTTCAAGCAACCGATGCTTTTGTTTCAAGGGCCGCAAACATAGTATAATAATAAATGAACCATTCGCACCGGAGGTGATTATGAAAATCATCGGGCTTATGATGCTTGTATTTTTAAGCGGTTGCGCTATCCGCAGTGGTCTGGAGTGGCAACACATTCACGGCGATAACGACCGTCAACTCCAGATTGCACAAAAAGAGTGTCGCCAGTTGGCACATCGGGAGGCACGTTACCCCTCATATTTTCACACAGACCCCCTCTTCCCTTTTTATCGACCTTTCAATTATTATGGCAGGCATTATGACAAGGGATATTTGTGGCATGACCACTTTGCGCAATTACGCTATCAGGATGACTTAAGTCGACTTTATCGTATTTGCATGGAAGCCAAGGGATGGCGACTGGTTCCGGCACAAACGTCGAATCTGAACAATTGATTCTGTTGACGATAACACGTCAGTACCATGGCCGGTTGTAATCTCGGACATTTTACAGGTGATCTCTGATCGTGAACATCACTCCAATAAACATATCTCCCGACGTTATTACGCGGCCGACGCAATCCCGCCAACCTGTCGATACCGGATTGACAGCACAGACTATAGGTCAATCCTCGACGCCAAACCGCAATGACCATCAAAAAACCGCTGTCAAGACGATTATTGACGCTGAATATGTGGATATCAACCAACCGATTCGGCGTCCCCCTGTGCACGATAGCCCCAACTGGCGCGCCCTGTTCGTTGAATCAGACAAAGAGATGATGAGTAAAGGGCATCAATCATCAGAAACGGACCCGCGCATGCAACAGATGATCGCCCGCTATAATGAACACTCCGTTGACCCACCGGTTCCGGGCAGCTACCTCAACGTCAAGGTCTGATCGATTTCTTTAACTATCAGAACGCAACCGCTGTTTAACCTTTTTCATATCTTCCCAAACATGTTTTTTGTCGGCCGGCTTGCGTAAAAGATAGGCAGGATGAAAGGTCGGCAGGACATCGACGCCCTGATACTGGTACCAGTTTCCACGCAATCGACTTACCGGTGTCACCACATCCAGCAATGACTGGGCCGCAAAACGCCCCAAGGTTACAATGACTTCAGGCTTGAGAAGAGTCAACTGTCGCTCTAAATAAACTCTGCACGCCGCTACTTCCTCTGCCTCGGGGTTGCGGTTTCCAGGCGGGCGACACTTGATCAGATTACAGATATAAACGTCATCTGCGGACAATCCCATTGCGAACAGAATCCGGTCAAGCAATGCTCCCGCTTCACCGACAAAAGGCAATCCCTGACGATCCTCTTCAAGACCTGGAGCCTCACCGACAAAAACCAGGTCCGCCATAGGATTGCCGCGAGCAAAAACAATGGATGACCGTGTACGTGCCAGAGAGCATCGTCGGCATTGCTCAACTTCAATTTTCAGATCATCAAGCCCTTGTAGCGGATTTACAGACAGGAAACTATCTTTATCTCCATCAGAATCTACGACAGGGTCCGGTGCAACGCTGGTCACGGTGTCAAAACCCCATCGTTGCAGGTCCTGTAAAAGGCTGCGAGCCTGACAGACATGGTCATAGCACTCGTGGTATAATTTGTCATCCATGTGTTATATCCCTGAATATCTTTATGCAGTGACGAACCTGCGAACAGGATTGCCATAGATGCTGCGACTCTTTACCCTGTTTTTCATTCTGTTCCTTCTCCCTGAGACGGTTTTTGCCTGGGGCGCCGGGGTCCACCTCGGCACCGGTCTCCGCGTTCTTGCTGCCCCTGAGCTGTTACCCCTGGCCCTGCAGACCTTGCTGGCTGCATACCCTCTTGATTATCTTTACGGTTGCATTGCCGCTGATATCACACTGGGGAAAAAGTATACGCACCACCTGGAGCATTGCCACAATTGGCGCGTTGGACGAAAAATCCTTGAGCGCGGCCAAAAAACCGGTCCCGAAGCCGAGGCCTGTGCCTATGGTTATCTGTCACATCTGGCTGCCGACACCGTAGCTCACAACTATTTTGTCCCTTATAAACTGGCGATGACCTATAACACAACATTTCACAATCATGCTTATTGGGAGATTCGCGCTGATATTGGTGTCAAAAAAGAAACCTGGGAAATTGCCCATCAATTGGCAAAACGCAACAACCGTCATCTTGACAAGGTTCTTAGTGGCAGCCTGTCCGATACCATCTTTTCTTTTGGAACAAATAAGCAGATTTTCAACTCCATGATGATGATCAGCCGCCTGAACCGCTGGCAAAAAATGGTCGAAGCCATCTCTACACATTCCAAATGGCCCTTTGATCGTGCTGAGCACGATGAATACATGGCTCTGGGACTTCAAGCAACTCGCAGTATCCTGTCTGACGAACAAAGTCCCTATTGGAATGCCGACCCAACGGGAGATCGCGCCCTGACGGCCTCAAATCTGATCCGCAAAAACATGAGACTTCTCTGGCTCGACGGCAAACTGCATGAAGAAGACTCCGACCTGATTCTCAGGGAACTGCGTCAACGTTTCAGGCTCGGAATTACCAACCCCGACGAAATCCTGCCATTATTCACCGTTGTCTGATCTTTATCGTGATTCCGGTTGCGGCCATATCGCACTTATCCGATCGAGCAATTGTTCTGCAACCTCCATCTTGGTCATTAACTCCAGTTGTTCTACTCGCCCATCAGGATACAAAAACCGTACAATATTGGTATCAACGTCAAAACCGGCACCTGGTGCCATAACATCGTTAGCAACGATCATGTCGAGGTTTTTACTGATGAGTTTTGCTGTCGCGTGCTCGATCAGTTTTTCTGTTTCTGCAGCAAAGCCAACGAGAATCTGTTTGTTCTTTCGACGCCCCAACTCAGCCAGAATATCGGTTGTTTTTTCCAGTTCAAGAGATACAGAGCTGTTCTTTTTCTTGATTTTCTGCGTCTGGCGCCTGAGGGGCCGGTAATCTGCCACTGCAGCGGCCTTGATCACTACATCAGTACCTTCATAGCAACTGACCATGGCATCACACATCTGCTGTGCCGATACGACAGAAAGAGTTTCAACTCCCGCAGGAGGGGACAAATGACTTGGTCCGGTTATCAGGGTCACCCGGGCCCCACGCCGGTGGGCAACTGCAGCGATAGCATACCCCATTCGACCGGAAGAGTAATTCGTCAGGTAGCGTACCGGATCGATCTCTTCACGGGTAGGCCCGGCACTCACCAATAGCCTGCAACCCTGCAAATCCTTTTTGCTTAACAGATTCTCAACAGCAGTAAAAATATCCTGCGGTTCCGGCATCTTCCCCTGCCCTGCCCAGCCACAAGCGAGATCACCATGCACCGGATCCAGAAAATGATAGCCCACATCACGCAACACACGTTCGTTACGCCGGTACAGGGGATTTTCATACATATTGGTGTTCATTGCCGGCACCACCAGTACCGGGGCCCTGGTTGCCATCAAGGTTGTAGACAACAAATCATCAGCAAGCCCCTGGGCGACCTTTCCGATGAGGTTCGCTGTTGCCGGTGCCACAACAAACAGATCAGCACGATCCGCCAGAGAAATGTGACCGATCTCACGTTCCTGATAAAGATTGAACAATTCGGTATGAACAGGGTTTCCCGAGAGGGTTTGAAATGTCAGGGGCGTCACAAATTCCCGAGCGGCAGCGGTCATCACGACATGGACATCTGCCCCGGCCTTGGTCAGCAGTCGCAGCAACTCTACTGATTTATACACAGCGATGCCGCCACTGACTCCCAGAATAATCACTTTACCTTTAAGCATTGGCTGACCTCAATTCAGGAAGGGATTATAGCGCTTTTCCTGACCAATGGTGGTCGTCGGTCCATGCCCTGGACACACCCTGGTTTCGTCCGCCAAGCACAAAAGCTTACTTTTGATGTTTTCTATTAACTGCCGGTGGTTGCCGCCGGGCAGATCCGTTCGACCGATGGATCCACTGAACAGGGTATCACCAACAAAAAGGAAATCTCCAATATGCAGACAAATTCCTCCGGGTGAATGGCCCGGCGTATGTATCACCTTGAGCGACAAATCGCCGAGCTCAATCACATCGCCATCCTCCAGCAATCTCGTGGGCTCAGGTGATTGGGTTGTCGATAAACCAAACAGCTGTGCATGTTCAGCAGCACGTTGCAGCAAAGGCGCGTCATCTTTGTGAATAGCCAGTTCACAGCCCGTTGCATCAATAACACCACGATTACCACCGATATGATCAAAATGGCCATGGGTATTGATGATCATAACCGGCAAAAGCTCGTGTTGACGCAGGGTCTGGAGAATACTCTCGACATCACCACCCGGATCAATGACCGCAGCCTTTTTGCTGCGCTCACATCCCAACAAATAACAATTGACCTCCAGAGGGCCGGTTGGCAGGCTGGTAACAATCATTGACTTTCTCCTTTGATCTGGATGGCCGCAAACAGGTCCAGGTTTTTATTCTTGAGTTGTTCACCGACCGTTGCTCCCAATGGTCGATCATGACGCTTTTGATCCTTGTCCTTCGGCAAAGCAGCCGCCACCTCGGTGGAACTGACATTCATCGAAACAGCATGCGGTGCCGCTTTTTCCGGTTTTTCCTCTCCCATATAAAAGTAGCGATCCAGGAGGCGGTGATAGGAGGTCCAGCCACTTGTTTGCTGCTCCTTATCCATATGTAACTGCACGGCATTGATCTTGGAATCAAGTTCGTCAATATAATTCAGGATAACCGCTTCGAGAAATTTAGGGCGTTTGGGCGAACCAAAATCATATTGGCCATGATGAGACAACAGCAGGTGCTTGATCTTCATCGACAGTTCGTGTGGAAACCCGGCAATCTTGCGGATACGGTCCTCGATCATTTGAACACCGATCATAATGTGGCCAAGGAGTTTTCCCTCATCGGTATAGTCAAAAGAGCGTTCAAAAGATAATTCCGTCACCTTGCCGACGTCATGGAGCATGGCACCGCTGATCAGCAGATCGCGATTGACCCGTGGATACCGCTTGGCGATGTCGGTAGCAAGGGCGGCCACGGCAAGGGAGTGTTCGAGCAAGCCGCCTATATAGGTATGGTGCATCGATTTGGCTGCCGGTGCCCGTGAGTACAAGCGATAAAACTCCTGATCATCAAAAAATGAACGCAACAGCGCACTGACATATGGATCTTCAAGCGAATCCAGCAAGCGGTCAAGTTCGTCACGCATCTCTGTTGTAGAACGACTGCTGACCGGTAGAAAATCTGCCAGGTCAACAGATTGTTCAGCAACCTTTTCAAGGTGTTGAATAACCAGCTGCATCTTACCCATGAAGACATTGGCTTTGGCATCAACTCGGACAAAGTCATCAGCTTCAAAGTAACTGGACAGTTCATCGACGCGATCCCAGATTCTGCCGTCAACTTCACCGCTACTGTCCATCAACTTAAGGGTCATATAAGGTTTGCCATTCTTTGCCATGGCAGTGATTTTGTCACGCACCAGAAAGATGGTGTTGACACGATCTCGTTCTTTGATCTGATTGACATATATTTCTTTCACTTCGACCTCATCATTGTCTGCGATTGTTGCATGATATTAACTGCAGTATTGAGCCCATCAAGGGCGGCGCTCATGATACCCCCGGCATAACCGGCACCTTCACCGACGGGGAAAAGCCCGGGGTGACTGACTGACACCCCGGAAGAATCGCGTAATATGCGCAAGGGCGCGGATGTACGGGTTTCTACACCAACAAGAGTCGCTTCTTCACCAATGAAGCCGCGCATCTTGCGATCAAAGTATGGTAACGCACGCCGCAAGCTCTTGGCAACGTAGGCGGGTAAACAGTCATCAAGGCATGCATGTACGACCGCAGGACGGCAACTCGATGCCAACTGCCCCCCGCGACCACGAAGGAACTCCAACAGAGGTTGAGCCGGTGCGCGCCATCCAGGTTCTCCCGCCATCCAGGCCGCCCTCTCCCAGCGACGTTGAAATTCCACCCCGGCCAGTGGTGACAAAGAATCGAAATCTGTTGGCGATACGGTCACGACCAGTGCACTGTTGGCCATGGAGGCATTCCGACGATAATTGCTCATTCCATTAACAACCAGACGGCCCGGTTCCGAAGAAGCATTAACCACCAGGCCGCCAGGGCACATACAGAAAGAATACACGCCCCTCCCGGTATCCGGATCATTCCAGGTCAGGCGATAATCTGCCGGCGGCAACATCGGGTGCTGCGTTTGACCGTACTGTATCCGATTGATCATTTCCTGGGGATGTTCAATACGGACACCAAGGGCGAAGGGCTTCAATTCAAGACGGACGCCATTTTTTTCGAGCATTGCGTATGTGTCTCTGGCACTGTGACCAGGTGCAAGAGCCAGAGCGTCACAGGGCAACTCAATCTGGTTGTTGACGACAACACCCGTAATCCGACCATGACGTGCCTCGAAATCGGTGAGCAAACTCGAAAAACGGATATCTACCCCCAGCGATAGCAGGTGTTTACGAAAATTGATAAGGACGTTACGCAAACGATCGCTGCCGATATGGGGCTTGGCCAGATACTGGATTTCAGCAGGCGCACCCATCGCTACCATCCTCGAGAGAATCTGTGACATACCGGGATGCTTGAGCCTCGTGGTTAACTTGCCATCGGAAAAAGTACCGGCACCACCTTCACCAAACTGCACATTGCTATGTACATCCAGCTCACCACCATCCCAGAAATGACGGACGTCCTTCAGTCGCGCTTCTACGGCCTTGCCACGTTCCAGCAACGTTACCCTGACCCCAGCTTCAGCCAGGGTCAGAGCGCAAAACAGACCCGCAGGCCCCATTCCTGCGACAACAACATGTAGAGGGTAAGTTACTCGTTGAATGGAAAGACAGGGTTCTTCCAGATAACGCTCAAGCTTCGGATGAGCAGAATAGCGAGAAAAAAACTCATCTTCATTATCTACTTCAAACTTAACAGTATAAACAAATGTAATATCGTGCTTTTTTCTTGCGTCAAGACCCTTGCGCAACAAAGTCCAACCACAAATCAGACCAGGATCACACCCAAGATCAGCGGCAATTTTTTCTCCAAGCCGATCCTCAGATTCATTTGGTTTAAGAACCAGGTCCCTTATACGCAGCGCCATATTCGTTCCGGCTTGAGTGATTTGATTAATGCAAAAAAAGAGCAGCCCTGCGGCTGCTCGGAGGTCAGACATTTATAAATAGCATCAAGGGTTCTGTCAATCTTCCAGCAAACGAACGGTAAGAACCGGCAAAGGCGATTTTCGTACGACCTTTTCTGCAGTACTGCCAAACAGTACGTGGTCAAGTCCAGTACGGCCATGGGTTCCGAGAACAATCAAGTCAGCAGCCAACCCCTCGGCCTGTTGAATGATCTGTTCATAGGGCAATCCGGGAACAATCAGCGACTCATAGTTATCAAAATCGGAGAGATTCTGACGGCAGAAGCTTTCCATCAGTTTCTTTGCTCCTTCCTCTATTTCTTCCTCAAGCTTTTCGAATGAGATATGAGGAACATAAAACCCCCGCAAATCAACTGGCTCGTTAATGACATGCAGCAGCACCAAACGAGCCGAATACTTTTGCGCCATATTCAAAGCAAGCTTGAAGGCATTTTGGGAACTGTCAGAAAAGTCAACCGCAACCACAATCGTCTTAAAATCCTTCATGCCGGCCTCCTCAATGAATAAGTAAGAAAAATATTAACGAACCTGCATCAATACTAACAGCGATTCATGCCCTGTCAAGACTGTTTCAGCAGCTTTATTGCCGATAACCTGTTGACATCTTTATTTATTCTTCTAAAACCACAACGGCAGAAGTCTTTCCAGCAACAGGTGAAAATGATCATGACTCCTGGAACCGACAAGAAGAACATCCTCATGGTCGAGCATTTTTGTTCCTCGACCTGCCGCCGGATTAGCGATCAATGAAAGGGCACAGACCTCAAGCCCACAAAGACGAGCCACTATTGCCTCCGGAATCGTCGACATGGAGACGGCACTTGCTCCGGCGACTTCAAGATAATTGATTTCTGCCGGCGTTTCGTAACTTGGTCCCGTCATCCATGCCAGCACACCGGAATGAAGACGAACAGCAAAGGGTGACAAGACATCACGCAATAAAGGATAAAAGTCTGTACGATAGAGGTTGCACAAATCGAGAAACTGTCGTTCTTCACGGCCAATAAGGGGATGTTGCCCTGTAAAGTTCAGATGATCTGCCACCAACATAAAATCGCCCGGAGACATGGACGAAACGATGCCACCGGCAGCATTGGTCAGCAGTATTTTAGAACAACCGATTGCGGCAGCCAGGCGCACCTGGGCCGTCACCTGCCAGGCACTGAAACCTTCATATAAATGATAGCGACCGTGAAAAAACAGCACCCTGCGATTACACAGTGTTCCAACTGAAATACCGGCAACGTGACCACCAACACCAGCTTGCGGAAAACCAGGCAGTCCGGACAGCGGTAGCGCCAGTTCAACCTGCATGGCACGCGGGTTACCGGCGAGTCCGGACCCGAGAATGACGGCTATCTCGGGAGGACAATGATGCAGATGTTCCAGCAGTAACTGCGCAGCGGTTCCAATGTCATCAAGAATAGTCATTTACCAAGTAACCGGTTAACGCGAGCAGTAAAATCATCCGGGTGAAAAGACTTGGTCATATAATCATCAGCCCCGGCAACAAACGCCTGGCGAGCATCATCATCCTGGCGATATACACCACTGATACACAGAATAGGAACAGCTTTCAGGCGCGGTTCCTGCCGTATTCTCCTTATCAGCTCCAAACCACTGATATCGGGCAGGTTGACATCAATGATCAACAATGAATAAGTCGCTGACTGCAATAAGCTCCAGGCATCTTCGCCACAATTTGCTGTCGTCAACTCAAGTGACTGGTTTGCCAGCAGGTCAAGTATCAACTCACGAAAAAAACGTGCATCATCAACGATTAAAATCTTTTTTTCTACCTTGTCATACTGTTGTGCTACAGCAACGCTGAAACGATGGCGGCACTTGGGACAGGTGACGGACACTGCAGACCGGTTCTCCAGCGCAGAACGCAGTCTGTACGTTGAAGAACATTGGGGACATTGAATTTTCATAAAAAAACTCCCCTGAGGTTTAGAGCGGCCATTCCAATAAGAAGCACTGTCTCAGGGCACTGTCTTGATCAGTTCTGCGGCCATCTCGCCTTCACTGGAATCAGGAGCAAAGTTTAGAATTACCTCCAGGTGTTGACGCGCAGACTGGTAGTTCCCCCCTCTAAGAAGCAGAACAGCAAGACGATAGCGCGCCGGCAACAACTCCGGTGCCAGATCAATAGCTCTACGCAATGTTGCTATTTCCAGTGACTCGTCACCAGTTAAGCGATAGACCTCGGCCTGGTAAAAATATGCCGTAACATAGTTCGGCATGATGGAAGAAGCTTCACGAAATGATTGTAGAGCCGAGGTATAATCCCCCTTTTGCAGATAGGCGTAACCTTTTCCTGTCATTGCAATATGAGTACTGTCAAACAACAGATTTTTTGCCGCACGACCGAAATACACAATGGCCTGGTCCCACTTTTCCATCACCAGATACATGTTGGCAAGGTTGTTCTCATAACGAGGGTCATTGGCTGAAAGCCTTATCGCTTCCAGATACTGGATTTCAGCCTCATTATAGGCCCGGCGCTCCTGATAGGCTTGAGCCAGGGCCACCCGAATAGCCGCATTGGCAGGATCCAGATCAACCGCCTTGAGCAGTTCACGCAGCGCCGCACTCGGATTGTCTGCCTGCAAATGCGCTTCCGCCAGTTTTAAGTGAACATCCGCCTGACGCCGATCTTCTTCCATACGACTGGTTGTTGCGGCACACCCAGACAATCCAACACTGATCACTAAAGAAAATATCAACAGATACTTTACCATTCAAAACTCCAAAAGGTTACATTGACGCCAGATATCGTCCCAGACTCGATAAGCTTTTCTCGCGCAACGATTCGTACTCTTCGTCACTCTTGTGAGGCCGCCCGGATTGCGGTTGAGCTGTTACAACCTGCGGCGGTTGGGTGATCGGTAGATTGCCCCAATATTTTTGTTTATCTGGAGCCGAAAGCAGATGAAAGTCCGTTTCCGTTAAAATAAAACCCATCGACTCCGCAAATTGAAAACCTTGTTCGTAGATTCTATCAGCCTGGTCAACTGAAACTTCACCCTTTTCCGGCACAAAAAATATCGTGCAACCAGTCTCCAGCAGATAAAAAGCAACCAGCACAAGGGCCTTGCCACCACCACTTAATTGCAGTAGATAAGCACGACATGGCTGTGGTGAATACCCTGAGAATGAGAGCTGAACCGCAGCAGAAGAAGAATGCAGTTTAGCAACCTTGGTTGCGGGCGCGGAAAGAAAAGTAAGCTTTTTATACTGAGTAAAGAACATGGAATATCCAATAGTTGTGAAAGATCAACTCAACACGCCACCACGGGGGATTTCCCCGCGAACTATCAGTTCAGATCGGCAAACTCAGTCAACAACTTTATCTTTCTGAAGCGATCAGATATTTCCTGGTAATTGATTTCTTTCAGTCGGTCGAGACTGAATTTTTCCACCGTAAAAGACGCCATAACAGTGCCGAAAACGATCGCTTTGCGCAGGTTTTCTTCGGTTGTATTCTGTGTTGCTGCAAGGTAACCAAAAAAACCACCGGCAAAAGTATCCCCGGCCCCGGTAGGATCAAAAACTTCCTCGAGAGGATAGGCCGGTGCAGAAAAAATTGATCCCTCACCGAACATCAAAACTCCATATTCGCCCCGTTTAACTACCAGGGTTTGCGGACCAAAACTGCGGATGATGGCTGCCGCCTTGACCAGGTTCGGCTCGTCGGCAAGCTGTCTGACTTCCGCCTCGTTAATGATGAGAATATCGACGAGGGCCAGAGTACGAATCAGAGCTTCTCTTTTTCCTGCGATCCAGAAGTTCATGGTATCACAAGCTACAAGCTTAGGCGATGAAACTTGGCTTAAAGCCTCACGTTGAATATCCGGATCAATATTGGCAAGAAAAACGTACTCTGCCCGACGATAGTCTTCAGGTAATTGCGGGTTGAAGGTTTCAAAGACATTCAGTTGCGTTTCCAGGGTATGGGCTTCATTGAGATCATACTCATAGCGCCCCCGCCAGCGGAAAGTTTTCCCCGGCACCCGCATCAAGCCATCCAGGTTGATCTTGCGTGATCGAAAAAAATCCACATGTTCTTGAGGGAAATCCTCGCCAATCACCGCCAGCAGATTCACATCGGTAAAAAAACTGGCCGACGTTGAAAAATAACTGGCCGATCCCCCCAGAATTTCTTCAACCCGACCGAAAGGCGTAGTAATGGAATCCAGAGCAACACTGCCGACAACAAGAATACTCACGTTGTTACTCCTTTTTTAGTCAAGATATTTGCCGATGATCGGTGCCAGGGCCCGCCGGGTATCTGCTGGTATCAGATTCTTGTCGGTCATGATGGCGAACTCAAGGGCCTTGTCACAATTGCAATCTGACTGGTGCTGTCGAATCTGTCCCACGGCTTTTTTAATAATGGCTCGCGCAGTTGTTACATTTTGACGGATAATGGTCAGCACCGCTTCCACCGACACATCATCATGTCCTTCATGCCAACAGTCATAGTCCGTTGCCAGAGCCACTGTGGCGTAGCAGATTTCTGCTTCGCGTGCCAACCGCGCTTCAGGAATATTGGTCATGCCGATAATATCTACCCCCCAACTGCGATAGATGGTTGATTCGGCGCGGGTGGAAAAGTTGGGACCTTCAATACAGATATAGGTCCCACCGCCATGGACAGTAGCGCCAACATCACGAGCGGCCCCTTGCAGTAACCCCGCCAGGTCAGCGCAGACCGGGTCGGCAAACTGTACATGGCCGACAATGCCGCCGCCAAAAAATGTCGAGGCGCGTTTACCCTGAGTCCGATCAAAAAACTGGTCAGGAATAACAATATGACCGGGAACAATCTGCTCTTTCATGCTGCCGACTGCCGACACAGAAATAATTCGAGTAACACCAAGCTGTTTCATCCCGAAAATATTGGCCCGATAATTCACCTCAGAGGGCAGCAAACGATGTCCGCGACCGTGACGAGGCAGAAATACCATCTTTACGCCATCAAGAATTCCCGTGATATAAGCGTCTGAAGGGGCACCGAACGGAGTATCAAGGGTAATCTCCTCGACCTGTTCAATTCCCTCTATTTCATAAAGACCACTGCCGCCAATTACCCCGACTACTGGTGTTTCCATAGCTATCCTTCCTGCGTATCAGCATCATTTATTGCGCAGCGCACTGCGCCGTTTTGTCCATTCTGCCTTTGAGCTGGCCACAGGCGGCATCAATATCGCGCCCTTTTCCTGCCCGCAACGTCGCGACCATGCCGCGCTCCAGCAGATATTCCTGAAATGCCCTGATAACGGTGTTGTCAGGAGGCTCAAAATCGGCCCCCTGGTGGGCATTAAATGCAATCAAATTCACCTTGCAACGTACCGGGTGAAGCAGCTTTACCAGCTTTTTTGCCATCACCAGCGAATCATTAACCCCTTTGATCAGGATATATTCAAAGGTTACCCGTTGCCCGGTAGCGCGGGCGAACTCAGCGCAGGCCGGTATCAACTGAGCCAAAGGATAACGTCTGTTGATCGGCATCAGCAGACTGCGGACCTCGTCATCCGCAGCGTTCAGGGATACAGCCAGATTGACCTTGATGCGCTCCTTCAACTCAAGAATCTCCGGTATCAGACCACAGGTCGACAGGGTGATACGGCGGGCACCATATCCGAGACCATCATCAAGGTAGAGAATATTCAAGGCATCAACCACATTGTCGAGGTTGTGAAGCGGCTCTCCCATCCCCATCAGGACAATATTACCGACCGGCCCATCCATTAAAGCGGCGCACACCTGATTAACAATTTCAGCAACAGTTAAATTGCGCAGCAGTCCGGCTGTCGCCGTCATGCAAAAGGCACAACCCATGGCGCAGCCGGCCTGCGTTGATATACACAAGGTTGCCTTATCGGTTTCCATCGGTATACGTACCGCCTCGATGGTTAAACCATCATCGAGTTGAAACAGATACTTGCGTGTGCCGTCCTTACTGTCCTGAACAACGATCGGGGTTAAAGTAGATATTCGACAACGACTGGACAATTCCTGGCGCAGAACCTTGCTGACATTGGACATCAACTCAAAATCCGTCACCCGTTGCTGATAGATCCATTTGATCAACTGGCGAGCGCGAAAAGCAGGCTGGTTCAATTCAGCCAGCCAGGTCACCAATGCGTCGCAGGTAAAATTTTTCAAATCAATTTTATTGTTCACAAAATGCCCGCAAAATCAGCGTTACAGCTCTATTCAAAATCGTCAACCCATACAATTCGAGCCCTTCGGCAGTGTACCGAAGGGCTCGAAGATAGACAAGCATTAAGCAAAGAGAACTGATCCCCTGCTAGAGCAGTTCGAGTCCGTTAAAAAAGTAGCCCAATTCAAAAGCAGCTGTTTCAGGAGCATCGGAACCATGGGTGGCATTTTCACCGATTGAGGTGCCGAACTGCTTGCGCAGCGTACCTTCAGCCGCTTCGGCGGGATTGGTTGCCCCCATCAGATCGCGCCATTTACGAATCGCATCAGCAGCCTCGAGGGCCATAACAATGCAGGGACCACTGCTCATAAAATCCGTCAGCTCGCCAAAGAAGGGGCGTTCCCGGTGGACAGCATAGAAACCTTCGGCTTCCACTTTGCTCATGTAGAGTTTTTTCAGACCGACAACCTTGAAGCCTTCGGCATAAATGCGGGCAAGAATCTGCCCGGCATGACCGGCAGCAAAAGCATCGGGTTTAATAATGGCAAATGTTCTTTCCATTCTTCTTTTCCTCCTGGTTGATGGTACGCATCAATGCGTTACCGGTTAAATTTCAGTCTGAATAATGTTTTCAATCAACGGCAATAACCGCTTCAGAGCCTGTCCCCTGTGACTGATACGGTTCTTGATGTCAGCCGGCAACTCGGCCATGGTTTTGCCGTATTCCGGAACCAGAAACAAGGGATCATAGCCGAAACCATTGCTTCCCCGCTCCTCATCAATAATGAGGCCATCGACTCGACCCTCAACAGTAGTGCACCTTCCATCCGGTCGCGCCAGCGCGATACAACACTGAAAAAAGGCCTTACGTTCCTTCAGCGAAGTAGCCTGCAGTTCCTGCAACAGTCGAGCGTTGTTGGCCTTGTCATCCCCCTGCTCACCGGCATAGCGGGCAGAATAAACACCCGGAGCACCATCGAGCACGTTTACACACAGACCACTGTCATCTGCCAGTGTCAACAGGCCGCTGAATCGAGCCAGAGTCTGCGCCTTTTTGACGGCATTATCTTCGAATGTCGCGCCGTCCTCTTCGACTACCGGAGGGTCTGCAAGCTGATCAAGGCTCAACACCTCGATATGCAGCGGGGCAAGAAGTTGCTTCAATTCACGCAACTTACCCTGATTCGATGTCGCCACCAGCAATTTCACGATGATCGTTCGTTCAATACCAGGTGCTGTAACTGCTTTAATTCATTACAACCTACCTGGGCCAGATCGCGCATCATATCGAGTTCGGCAACAGAAAAGGGTTCATCTTCAGCCGTCCCCTGAACTTCGACAAACAGACCGGAACCGGTAATAACAAAATTCATATCGACGTCAGCACAAGAATCTTCTTCGTAGTTCAGGTCGAGCACCGGACAACCTTTGACGATGCCGACACTGATGGCTGCGACACTATCAAGAAGCGGAAGCTTCTTCAGTTGACCTTCCTTGACAAGAACCGACAGGGCATCATGCAGAGCAACATAAGCTCCGGTAATGGAAGCGGTACGGGTACCGCCATCTGCCTGCAGAACATCGCAATCAATCTGAACCGTGATTTCACCCATCGCTTTTAAGTCGGTAACTGCCCGCAGGGAACGTCCGATCAGCCGCTGGATTTCCTGGGTTCGACCCGACAGCTTACCTTTGCTGGCTTCACGAATGGTGCGTGTGTGGGTAGCACGTGGCAACATACTGTATTCTGCGGTAACCCAGCCGCGTCCCTCACCCCGCATGAACGGGGGAACACGTTGCTCGACCGAAGCGTTACAGAGAACTTTGGTTTCACCAAAACTGACCAATACGGAACCTTCTGCATAGCGGGTATAGCCCCGCTGAAAACTGATATGACGAAGTTGCTCAGGACTGCGACCGTCATGACGACGGTTGTTATGGTTTGTCATCGACCCGATTCCCTTGAAAGAGCTATATAGTTCTGAATACCGTCAAAAATCGCCTGTACCAGACGATTCTGATATTCTTCCTGACGTAAAAGACGTAATTCCTCAGCATTACTCAAATAACCTATTTCAATTTGTACTGTCGGCAGGTTTCCACGTCCCAGGGAGAGGCGTGAAGAAGAGTAGATACCGCCAACCTTCAATCCACCGGCCTGCAGGGAACGCGACAATTGTTCTGCCAGCACCAGACTGCCGGAAGTCGGACTGTATGGTTCTTCATCCTCACGGACAAAAAGATCGATGCCGCTGACACGACCGGAAAAGGAGGCCTGGCCATGCATCAGGATCCATAAGTCAACATCCTCTCGCGAAGCAGATTCAAGTCGCTGTTCCAGACCGACGTCATAATCACCACTGCGACTCAAATAGACCGGGATACCCAGCCGCATACGCAGCGTTCTGGCCAGCCTGTCGGCAACTTCAAAGGTCAGTAATTTTTCATTGTAACCACCAGGAGCTATAACTCCGGGATCGAGTCCTCCATGACCTGGGTCAATGGCGACGGCTCTGATAGCTGGGCCACGAGTACGTTCGGCACGCCTGAACAGGCGACCAAACAACTGCTCAAGTCCGCCACCTTCATCCTCTGCAACGTGAGGAGCGTCCGGGTTAAGATTGCGGAAGAACACCGGTTGGCCGGTCAATTGCGCCAATTGCGATTGGATAAAGCTCTCTGATACGCGCAGACGACCATCGATAAAAACCGGTTTATCCTGAAGCGGATAAAATGTATCACCAATACGCATGTAGTTGCTGGCCGGAGTCAGTACAACCCATCCGCGACTGGTACGAATTCGGTAGGTATGTTCAACAGAATTCCACTGACCTGTCAGGCCGACGGCCTTGAGGACATCTTCGATGGCGACATAGGCAAGGCCGCGCTGGCGATAAACATCCTCGATCAACACCGGGGCCTGACTGCGCAACGCCACTTCAACTGCGGCGCTAACAGGACTGCAGAAGAAGAAGATGATGCTGCAACAAAGGATTGTCAGTAAACGCATGATAACTCCGTCAAAGCGCAAGGTTATAGCCCAAGATTCTTCATCCTGTCAATAAAGGGCCGGTACCAGCGGTATGCCGATATGATCTTCCAAACCCAAGGCCTTCAACATGCGAACTGTCAAAATATCTTCCAGTTGTTCCTGCGCTTTTTTATCAAGGTTCATCATGCGGATCTGCCCCCCCGCTACCATTCCGTGGCCTCCGGCGGTTCCGTATCCGGCCACTATATCCTGGATAATCAAACCCAGTTTAGCTTCCGGGACAAGAGAGCGCATCGACAGGATCTGGGTTCCCTCAAACCACCCCATACCCAGAACATAATCAACGCCTTTGTGACGTAACAGAAAATCTGCCAACTCGGCAACAAGGTCGGGATTTTCGATTTCGTGCAGGTTAAAGACCAGGGCGCTGCCATAAATCCGGGCGCTGTCAATGGCCTTACGAAAGGACAAAAAATAGGCTGTCGATACCTGTGGATGAACTATTTTGAAAAGAATCCGATTATTGGCAAGCGGCAACAGTTTCAGATAGGCTTCACGATCGGCCTTGGACCATTCACGCCCCAGATCCTGAGTTTCTGATTTGATGGCGTAATACAGACAGGTCGCCAATCGTGTATTGATGGCGACCCCCTGCGAGGTCAGATATTCATAGAGTATTGTCGCTGACGCACCATATTCTTCACGGATATCAACCCAGCAAACAGCGGACAGATCAGATTTGGGCCGATGATGATCAATAACAAAGTGAACCGGCAGGTCAATCGGCCACGAATTGTTACCGGTATTGGGCTGGGTGTCGACCATACAGACAACCTGAAATTGTTTCAGGTCCAGCTCGCTGATCGGGATCAGCGGTATATCAAGCTGCTCAACCATGTTACGATTTTCACTGCGACCAATCACGCCGCCATAGGTCAGAACGGCATTCTGTCCGGTCTTGACGATCAGCAGATGACGCAAGGCCACAGCCGCAGCAATGGAATCCGGATCAGGGTTGTCGTGAGTAATGATCAGAACCTTGCCACGTCCGCGAACCCATTCAATCACCTGGGTGATCTGATCAACTCCTGAAAGCGGTGCTGGACACTCCGCTGGTTCAGACTGCCCCGTAAGATGATCCTGTGCCATGATCAGTTACCTTTGCTGAGAAGATTGAATACCATATCAACTGCTTCGTGAGCAGATTCAGCCGTAAAAGTCTCATCAATATCAGTCCAACTGTCAAGCAGAACCAACGGTTTGCCGATTTTACGAGCGATGGCTATCTCAGAGAGGGTTCCATAACCTCCTTCGACAGCAATAAGGGCAACGCAGGTCTGAACCAGGATGACATTACGCGCATGCCCCATGGCGGTCACAACAGGAAGGGTTACATAAGGGTTGGCGCTCGTGGCACTGTCACCAGGCAGAATGCCGATCACGTCGCCACCGGCTTCAAAACAACCCTGCGCAGCCGCTTCCATAACACCACCGAGACCGCCACAAGCCAGCACTGCCCCTCGCCGGGCGATAAGTTGCCCAATCTGATAGGCCTTTTCCCGGCCTTCGGCACTGGCATTGCCGGCACCAATCACTCCAATAATCATGCGCGGTGTCTGGACTTTCACAGGATTCGATGACCTCCAATCGACAGATGCTGTCATTAGTACCATATTTGTCAGGGCACTGATAAATTTTTGCCTTGCTAAACCTGTTGCCTCAGCAACGAATAATTTCCATCCCCCCCTCGGCAAGCCTCTCCAATCCTTCAAGAAGTCCCCAGGGAGAAGATTCGACAACCTCAATACGTACACTCAGAGCCTTCGCCAGAGCCTTGACCGTCATATCGTCAAGAAACCTGTCTTCGTCGGACTTTAACATGACATCAGGGACCAATAACGGCCTGCCCGCCAAAACACCATGGAGTTTTCTGACCAGATCAGTACCGGTCACCAACCCTGCGACCGTCACCTTCGGACCAAAGAATTCATTATCAACAGCGACAGCTTCAATCTTCACGCCGGTACGCAATGTCAGTTGCTGTACAAAAACATTCAGCTCAGGTAAAAACGAATGACCGGTAACGACAACAGCAGCAGCAAGATCTATCGCATCGGCCTCGACCAGCACCTCTTGTGCTTCCTCGCGAAAAACGGCCAGCAGACCGACGCCGTTTTCCATCTGCGGCAGATCCTCATATTCTTCAGCTTGCGGTATCTCCACGCCGGCAAGTAAATACATTTCATCAGCAGCAAAAACCAAACGGGTTTCGTGATCTTCTAGAAACTTGTGCTGAAAAACCTGAATTTGCTCGACACAACGTTGTGCATCTGCGCGTGTTACAGCCTTAAGTGACGGCAAACGGTCACGGAAACGGGTCAAACCGACGGGTACGACGGCGATGGATGCTACTTGAGGATACAGCAATGCCAACTTACTGATGGTTTCATCAAGAACGGCCCCGTCGTTGATTCCGGGACATAGAACGATCTGACAGTGCAAAACAATATCTGCCCCGGTCAAGTACTCAAGCAGGGGAAAAATATCCGGAACCTCACACCCAAGCAGCTGATTGCGTACCTGTGGTTCAGTTGCGTGAACAGAAATATACAGGGGCGAGAGTTTGTCTGTTGTAATGCGTTTGAGATCATCCGGCCCAAGATTGGTCAGGGTGATAAAGGAGCCATAAAGATAGGAATAACGATAATCCTCATCCTTGATATACAGGCTTCGCCGCAGACCTTTGGGAAGTTGATGAACAAAACAGAAAACACACTGATTACCACACTGTTGTGGTTCCGGGTGCTCAACCTCGAGACCGATATCGGCATCAACCGGCTTTTCACAAATAATCTGAATTATTTCATCTTGACGCAAGATCTCGAGAGTCAGAGATTCCGACTCAAGAATGCGAAAGTAATCGACCAGGTCATTGATCGGTTTATTATTGATAGTGACCAGCTGGTCGCCGACCTTGATTCCCGCCTCGTCGGCAAGACTCCCAGGTGCTACCCGGATAATACCAATCATGTACCTTGAATCCCCTGCAGAGAATACATATGCCATCCGCCGCTGAACCGGGAGTGATCGGGTAGGAGGCGGAATTACTCCCGCCGTCCTCCCACACCACCGTACGTACGG
>OBJA01000124.1_pt1 | contig 77047 bp, 66 predicted proteins | sample 1519751 | NCBI WGS metagenome assembly OBJA01 (sample SAMEA3881238, study PRJEB22517) | soil metagenome | biome: lake sediment; feature: soda lake sediment; material: sediment, water from around vicinity | place: India | collected 2013-12-23 | depth 3 m | reverse complement strand
AATAATTATCTTCGTCCGCAGTACTGAGGCCAGTATGAGAATCGGTGCTGCCGAACATCCCGAACTTGAAGGGGTTAACCCCGAGCTCGGACTCATGGCGCAGACCTTCGCGCAGTGCCGAACGAGCGTATTCGTATTGCAGCATCCAGGGTTCCTTGCCGCGACTGAGCAAGATATTGCCCTCGTCCCAGGTCTCGAAATCCGCGAACTCATCGTCGGGAGACAAGGTTGGATGCGTTTCTCCATCCCCCTTGAGCTGGGTGACTTCGTAGACCGGCTCCCAACGAACGCGACGGGCAGCGTAGCCCGCATCCATCGGCTCACCCGACAGTCGTTCAGGAGCAAACATTCGCCCGTTGCTGACATTGCCGTTGTGGGCAATAGCCATCACCTCACCACCGGTCCGGCTTTCGTAGTCCGCAAGGGCCTGCCACAAATCCTCCGGGTCGGGGCTGTGCTGGGCGGTAAAGGGAAGCTCCTCCCCTGCCAGTTCGGCGCCATCGCGGTATAGTACAACCCGGTGAAGGTTGTCACCGGTCACTATCGAGGTCCATTCGTAGGCGACGAAAGCGGTGAACAGGCCGGGGGTATTGTAGCGGTCTGCAACCTTCGCTGCTTCGCGCCAAATGTTGGCCCGAAGGGGGTCCGGCACCTGTAATTCAGGGTCCGACGACTGGACCACTTCGCCGAATTTCAACCCATCAGGCATACCTGACTTGCCCGCCTGGCGGTGGCTCAGCCAGCGCTTTCCCAAGGGCCAGTGCTGAAGTTGCGGGTCATTTGCTTCAACCGCCAGGAAAACACCCAGATATTCCGCATGGTCGGCGACGGCGAGAAAATCCAGGGGCCTGCGCAACCGCACCGCCATACCGTTATCGGCAGTAACCTCGCCACCCCTCGCCAAGCGATAGGCCTCGTCGGCACTGAGACGGGTTTCCATGGTGTGAGCATCCGCTGACAGACGGGTGTGGAGGTGGGTGTCGCCCCAGTAAAGCTGTGGCAAGGGATCCCGTACCGGCGGCGAATAACTGGGTGAAGTGTCCAGTGACCCGCTCTGGGCCACTCCGGCACTGATCAGGATGCTGGTGAAAAGCACAAAGTTTCGCAGATTGGTATTGGTCTTTTTCATCATTATTTCTCCCGGTAAATATACCTCGCCATACCTGACGAATTGGAACCAGCTTCAGGCTGAGTTTCCGCCGTCAACCGTGTACAGCCCGCCCGTGCAATAACTGCTGTCATCGCTAGCCAGGAAGAGCATCAGCTTGGCAACTTCGTCCGGGGTACCATAGCGCCCCAGGGGCACACCGGCGGAAAAGATATCCCTGGCACTGCCGCCCTGCTCGCCCGTGAACCCCGATTCAATGGAATCCATCATGCGGGTTTCCACCGGGCCGGGGTTGACCGTATTTACTCGAATATTGTGGGGCGCTCCCTCCTTGGCGGCACAGCGCATGATGCCGGTAACGGCGTGCTTGCTGGTGTTGTAGCAGCTCATGTTGGTCATCCCTTGCAGGGCTGCGCCCGACGAGGTGATGACAATGCTACCCCCACCCTGACGACGCATCACCGGCATCGCGTATTTGATGCCCAGCCAGACGCCGCGCACATTGACTGCCATGACGCGCTCGAAGCTTTCCAGCGGGCAGTCTTCGATTGACGCAATCGGTCCTTCTATCCCTGCATTAGCCACCAGAATATCCAGTCGGCCATGGCGCGCAACAACCCGCTCCACTGCTTCTGCCATCTGCTCTGCACAGGTAACATCCATTGCGAAGTAGCTCGCCCACTGCTCACCGATTGATGCTGCGGCTGCAGCCAGGGCATCTTCGTTGAGATCAGTGAGCATGACCTGTGCGCCCTCACGGGCAAACAACTGCGCGGCAGCAAGGCCTATCCCGCCAGCGGCGCCAGTAATCAGTGCAATTTTGTTCTGTAATTTCATCACTCATAACCGTCTTTAATATTTATTTCAATGGTCCGGGTTTGCTAAACGCACAATGGCGGGTGGTTGCCAGCTGCCATCCAGCACCGTCCCATCCGGAATATAGAGGCGCATCATCATATAGAACGGGGCTTTGGGGGTGGGTAGCCAGTTCACATCTGCCTCGCTGGGTGGTGACGATTGCAGCGCGATCACCAGATCGCCCTTTGCCGTGGTGACCAGTCCTTTTGTCCTGTCGCCAATTGAATAACGGTCGATAGGATTGGCCACCATAAAGCCGTTGTCGTCGTAGAGGGTGATTGACCAAAAGCCTTTTACCCCAGGCAGATTGTCAGCGGGCATATGAATTCTGTAGCGTCGATCGCCGTGCAACGGCTCTCCGTCAGCATCAGTGCGACCGATCGGATAAATCGCCTCCTCGCGGACAGACACACCGATCTGATCCTTGGCCACGGCCGCCCGCAGCAGGTAATCGTCTCCGAACACGCCGCCGCTGAAATTGGTGGTCCAGCCACCCACGTCCACGCCGAGTCGCCTGGAATGCGTCGCGACCAGAGCCTGCGCATCCTGCAGCCCACGCCGGACCTCGTCCACTGTCGCGGGCGTCAATGAAGTGATATCGAAGCCTCGTTCAGGTGTCAGACCGATGGCAGCGAAGCTGGTTACCAGAGCACCTTCCGATCCAGACACTGGCGAGTCAGCAATAACATTGGCGAGCATGTCCAGAAATTGCAGGTCTTCATCATGGCCCACCCCGACTGTTGTCAGCGGGCGCTGCCAGGTGATAGGCGGCTCGCGGTCCACTCCCGCTTGCCAGTCACAGAGGGTGCGTGCGCGGACCTGATCTTGCAGTGAGTGTACCCGGGCGAGATCCTCTTCATTGTCCTCCACCAGAATGCGGCCCGCGATCAACATATAACGTGTGCTGACCTCCACTGGCACCATGCCTTCAGGAGCCTCCCCGCGATAATTTTTGTCGTGCAGGAACAACGGCGGCAGCTTGTCACCATGGGTGCGCTGCCCCAGGGACTGGGCACTTGTGGTATCCCCCATATACAGGGTAAAGGTGTAGTACCGATCGCCAAAATCCGGGGTTTCCACTACGAAGGGTCCGGCTTCCATGTCGAACCAGACATTGGTGTAGAGAGTATCGTTATTCGGCCCAACACCGTCCTGGCTCTCGGGTCCATACAAGGCCCGTGCCCTGCCAAAACGGTTGATGGGAGCGCCGGCATTGCGCAGACCGCGCTCCACAATGGGGTTGTCCGGTCGGGTCTGGTAAACGCGAACCTTTGCCCAATCTACCAAAGGCATGCCCCAGATGTAGGCGCGCACAGCAAGGGTGTAGGGGTCCTGTGTCGGCGATGCAAAAATCGCCTCAGTGGTGGTTGCGTCGCGCAGACCTGGCTCGACAGATGCTGCGTTCACGGAACCAACGGAAATCGCAGCCGCCATGAGTATCAGCAGGGCGAAGCAATGGTAAATCCTGGATGTCATCAATCATGCCTCTTGAAAGTGGTGACTTTGAAGTTCACGGCTTGTACCAGATAGGCGACGAGTAAGCGCGATCCTGGGTGACCAGTTCTATGCCAGCTTTAGGCTTGGTGCCGAAAAACTTGGCGTCGTGAGCTGTCCAGCGGGGCTTGGGAATTTCCAGCACTCGCACGTAGTAAAAAGCGGGTTCATCTGCATTAAAATCCGGGTCACTCCACACCACCGCCAGTTCCGGAGCGCCGATACTGTTGAGGTAGGAGGCATCCTTCACATTGACTGTGCTGGGTAGAGCTGGTGCCTTTCCGGTTGCAGGGTCCACTTGGCGGCCATCGGACAGGGCCACATCGTGGACTTTCTCATGAAGCTCGCCATCGGCGGAGAGCCAGCCCTTGACCACCTGGATGCGGTCGAGATTGGCCTCATGGGGATCCTTGCTGGCAGCGATCATCAGCTTTGGTGTCTGCCCCCGAGGTGCCCGGTGCAACTCGCCGCCCATGGGCACACCTTTGCGGTAACCGATGTCGGCGAAATCTGCACGCAGCACATCACCGGGCTGCAGATCCCAACCGGCAAAAAGTCGCACGCTGATCCGTGAACCCGTTGTTGCATACACTTCGCGTCGTTTGATGGCAGCGAAGATTTCCTCGCGGGTATTTTCCCTGGCCCATACCGCGGCAAGACCGGAAGCAGTAATCATGGCGTTGGGCCAACCCAGCCATTTCATATTGCTGTTTAACCGCTCCGGTACAGGTTCGGATTCCACAAACTTGCCAAAGAAATTATCCTCCTCCACCGCAGCCAGGCTGGTGTGGGCGTCTGTACTGCCGATCATGCCGAAGTCAAACGGGTTTACTCCCAGTCGATCGCCAATTTTGAGTCCCAGCTTGAGCGCCGATCGCGCGTACTCGTGGGGCAGCATGCTGTCCTGCTTGGCGCGACCGCTGTCGCCAACAGGGAAATTGCCGGTATCCCAGGTTTCATAATCGGCAAACTCATCGTCGGGCGACAGTTTCGGATGGGTCTCACCATCGCCCTTGATCTGGGTGACTTCATACACCGGCTCCCAGCGACTGCGCCGCTCGGCATAGTCCCGGGTCATGGGTTCACCGCGAAAATTGTCCGGCGCAAACATCAGTCCATTGCTGAGATTGCCATTGTGGGGAATGGCCAGCACTTCGCCACCGGTCTGACGCTCATACTCCGACATGAACTGCCAGAGATCCTCCGGGTCCTCACTGTCAACGGCAGTGAAGGGCAGCATCAAGGTGGTTTTATCTGCGCCGTCCCGGTAGATAACCACTCGATGAAGATTGTTGGCATCCGGGCTTGAGCTCCACTCATAACCGGTTAAGGCAGTGAATTTGCCCGGCTGATTGAATCGATCAGCCGTCTCAGCGACGGAATTCCAGATGTTTTGCTTGACCACAGGCGTAGAACCATCCGGAGCATTACCCATTACCATGTTCTGGAACTCAGTGAAAATTGCCGCATTGTCTCCAGTCTGGAAATAGCCGTGCCAACGCTTGCCAAGCTCACTGTTGAGCACTAACGGATCGCCATCGGCCACTGCAGCAAACAGTCCAATAAACTCGCCGTGGTCCGCCACCACGAGAAAGTCCAGAGGCACCCGCAGGGCTGCTTCCACACCGCTGTTGGCCGTTACCACTTCGCCACGGGCAAAGCGGTAAGCATCCTCCGGCGACAGGGTGCGGTTATCCTCCATATAGGCATCTGCCGACAGACGGGTATGCAGATGAGTATCGCCCCACAGTAATTGCGCGGGGTTATCCCGATGGCGGACTGCCGGTGAATAGTCCTCCCCGAGCACAAATGGGGTGATTGCGAGCGACAACATAGCGACAATCGTCAACCGGCCAGTCTGTCGCTGCGCCTTCCATGACTTATTCATAATATCTCCCCATAGCGCGGATAATTGGAATTTGCCGCCCGAGTACCGGGCGGCGCTGACTCAACCATGAGTCAAAATTCTAGAAGCGCCAGCTCGCCTGGAGTGCGACGGTACGTGTTCTGTCCAGATGCTTGAAGAAACTGCCAGGAGACAGGGGAACCGCGTTGCCAAAGTGGAATGTTTTCTCGTCTGTCAGATTACGCCCCACCAATGCCACTTCCCAGGGACCGTCGATCGGGGCAAGAGCGAACCGCATATCCCACTTGTAGTAGCTATCCTGTTCAAGCACCGGATCCAAAGTGCCGACCGTAATGAACTCGGTGGTGAAGTTAATATCATTGGCCACGGTCAGCAGGAATTGATCGCCCACCGGTTTTTCCCAGGTGAGATTCCAGTGACCAGACCATTTGGGGGCGTATTGCAGGGTTTCATCAGAGAGATCCTGGACACAACCCACCGGGGTAGCGGCCTGCTGGGCAGTGGTGCACTGGGCATTGGGGTAGCTGTCGTAATAGGCATCGAGATAGCTGACAGACAGGCTCGTGGTCAGAGTGTCGGAAAGTGCCCAGTTCAGATCCGCATCAACGCCCTGGGAAATGGCTTCAGCGGCGTTGCCAACGGTGAAATTGGCGGTGCCATCGAAGGTGCTCACCTGGAGATCCTGATACTCGTTACGGAACAGTGCCAGGTTCAGGGTCATGGCGCCATTCAGCAGGGTACTCTTGGAGCCGATCTCGAAAGATTTGACCTCCTCCGGATCAAACAGGATGGCATCCAGAGAAGGGCTACCACTTTGCAGATCGAAACCGCCGGACTTGTAACCTTCACTGTACTTGGCGTACAGCATGTGATCCTCGGAGGGGCGCCACTCGGCAATCAGTGTGGGCGAGAAATCGTTGTCGCTACGACTCACCTTGCGGAAGAAGGTTTGCCCAAAACAACCTGCCTGGAGACCGGATGGAGTATATGTCTTGTAGATTGCACAATAGCGATTCATGACCGCATCCTTGTCATCCTCCGCGTAACGACCACCGGCGGTCAGACTGAATTGGTCGGTAAAGTGCCAGGTTGCCTGACCAAACAAGGCGATGCTGTCAGTTTTCTGAGAATTGTCGTTGACTGCACTCAGGGCTGCCGCGCCACCGAGGGGCGCGTTGGTGAAGTTGATTCTTCCGTCAAAATCCAGCTCGCTGGTCTCGGCGAAGGCACCCACAAGGTATTCAAGCCGATTGCCCGTATTGGAGGCAAGTCGGATCTCCTGGCTGAAGGCTTCGTAGAACTCATCCCGATCAGCCGCGAGGATATCCCGATGAGTATAGTCGCTGTCGAGATACATGATGTCACGGTGTTTGGTAAAGCCGGACACAGAGGTGAGCACGTGGTCAGCCACATCCCAGTTTATGGTCACAGCCGCACTGGTCGCTTCGATCATTTCCTTGCCATAGCCTCCGTCGGGATCGTAGGCGGTGACGGTGGTGTTATTGTCGAAGCGGCAATTGTCCACCCCGGCAACCAGCGTCTGCATGGCAGGACTGCACTTGCTCAGCACTGCGGGTTTCTCGTTCTGACGCAGTTTGGAATACTGCAATTTGGTGATAATTTCCAGTGTATCGGTGGGCTCCCAGCGGGTACTGAGACGCACTACCACGTCATCTTCCTCGCCAATATTCTGGCCGGTCCAGGTGTTCTCCATCCAGCCTTTTTTCACATCAGCGTAGCGCATGGCCAGCCGGGCGCCGAAGGTGTCCGTCAAAGGACCGCCGTAGGCTGCCTCGAAGGACTGCTCTTCGGTTTCAAACTCATAACCCAGTTGTACATAACCTTCAGGCTCGTATCCTGGATTGCGGGTGCTGAGGTTCATGACCCCTGCAATGGTGTTCTTGCCAAACAGAATGCCCTGCGGACCCTTGAGTATCTCCGCACGCTCCATATCCACCATGCCATTGCGGGAACTGCGGCCTCGGCCGTAGTACACACCGTCGATATAGGTGGCTACGGATTCCTCAAAGCCCTTGTTAAGACCGCTGCCCACTCCGCGAATAAAAAGCTGTGCTCCTGCAGCACCTTCAGTTACGGTGACGCCGGGGGTATAGGCAGTCAGGTCATCCATCCGACGGATACCCATGGCCTGTATCTTGTCCCCGCCGATGGCGGTGACTGCCACTGGAACATCCTGCAGGCTCTGGGACCGTTTCTGGGCGGTCACAACAACCTCCTCTAGCCGGGGCTGAGCCTGAGCGCCAATAGATGCCATCAGAGTTAAAATGCTGATGGAAATTATCGGCAGGGATAATGCCAGCTGACCGCGATGCGCTGCTGTCATAGTTATCGTATTCATATAAACCTCTGGTTATTTATTGGTTAATGTTGTGGAGCCTTGTTGTGTGTACACCCGTTAGCTTGCGGGATTGGTGTAATTGTCGGAGGCAGCCAGGTCTGATCAAGGACAGCGTCACCTGGGATATAGAGTCGCATCATCAAGTAGAAGGGTTCATCGGCCGGTGCAGGCAACCAGTTGATGTGATCAAGTTTCTCAGGAGCGTGATGCTGGATAATAATCTCCACATCACCATTCGAATGGGTCATCAGGTGCGGTGTACGATCACCAACGGAGTAGCGGTTTACGGGGTTCTCCACCATGTAACCGCTGTCATCGTAAAGAGTGATTGACCAGAAGCCATCTACTGGCGGCAACGCATCGGCACTCAGCAAAATCCGATAGCTATTGCACCCCGACAAGTTGGCTCCCATTACATCGGTTCTCGCCAGGGGATAGACCGCCTCCTGTGGGATGGTCACATAAATCTGGTCCCTGGCCACAGCGGAGCGCAACAGATAATCATCGCCAAATATCGAGCCGCGATAATTAGTGGTCCAACCATTTACCGTTACGCCCAGCTGCCGGGAGCGGCCTTCGATCAGCATCTGGGCATCGCGGGCGGCCCGAGCGAGGGCGTCCTGCTGCTTTCCATCAAGAATGGATACATCAAAGCCGCGTGGGCCCAGCCCGATGTCTTCGAAAGATGCCAGCAGCACTCTTTCATCAGGACTGGGAATCCAGTCGCGCAAAATATTGCCCAGTTGGCCGTAGAATCTGAGGGGTTCAGCCAGCATCTCCAAGTCGGCGTCTAATCGCAGCTGCTCGGGAGCAACCTTCGGAGCAGACGTGCCTGCCTGATAGCTCCCAAGAGGACGCATACGAATTTGATCCTGAAGGGCATGGACCTGCGCGTAGTCATCCCTGGTACCCGTGGTAAGCACTCGTCCTGCAAAGTTCATGTAGCGAGTCGGCACGCGCAAACCCAGCATGCCATCCGGCACTGGCCCCTTGTAATGGGGTCCGTAGATAAACACTGGTGGCAGCTGACCACCGTGAGTGCGCTGACCCACTGAGTCGATTGATGAGGAATCAGCCCCGTAGATCGAATATGTGTAGTAACGCTCACCAAAGTCTGGTGATTCCAGTACCCAAGGCTCGCCGCCCATGTCAAACCAGCCAAGGCTATAGAGGGTGTCATTGTTGACGCCTACCCCGTTTCGGAATGTCGGCCCGAAAAGAGTGCGTCCATGACCAAGGCTGTTAAGGGCTGACGCCGCGCTGGGCTGGGGCCGGGAAGAGAAGGGATCATCAGGGTTGGTGTGGAGCATACGGATCTTTGCCGCCTCCACTATGGGATAACCCCAAACAAAAGCCCTCAGCGCCAGCGTATAGGGATCTGATGTTTCACCCTTGAAAATCTGGTCAGTGGAGACATCACCGGATTTGATACTGGCTGGGGACATGTCCAACCTGATTACACCACTATCAACAACTGCGGCGGCGAGCGCTGATGAAAGCAAATAAAAAGACAGCGCGACGAGCGCTGTAAAGTGCCATGAGAAACTGTTCACTATTGCCCTGATAGCCATATCAGCGAATCCGAGTTCTGATTATCTAATCCCCTGACAGTACAAATCGCCTTACAGGCAAGGAGGGAACATCTACATTTAAAACAAACGAAACTGTTTTGTTTAGTTAATGTAGAGGTATAAATTGCCAATGTCAACATCGAAGCTATACTGGCGGGCAAATTTTTCTGTATCCGGCATCAGGCCACGCAGACAACATTCAGTGACTGTCAATTCCCAAGTGAGAATCCACCCATGGCCAGAGCACCCCGTCAGCTGCCACCTGAGCGAGAGGAAATGCTGCTATCAATTGCACGTGACGTATTCCTCGATAAAGGCGTCGGAAATTCCACCATCGATTTAATAGCTGCCCGCTCAGGAATCAGCAAAGCCACCATCTACCGGCGCTATAAAAACAAGGAAGAGATATTTGAAACCATCATGCTCAAGGCTGCTGAGCGCATGAATATAGAAATGGGCAATTTCAGCCTTGATTATGATGATCCTGTAGACAGCCTCAGAAGCGCAGCTTGGGCCATTCGCAAGGCAGTCATCGCTAATGTGGAAATACTCAGACTCCAAATCGCCGAGCTACCCCGTCACCTGGAAGTTTGCCAGCAGTCTAGAGATAGAATGAACAGTATTCTTATGGCCAAGCTTTTGAAATATTTCGAAGAATTACTAAATCGTGGGCAGATGGATCACACCCATATCATGAGTGCCGCATCGACATTCTTGCTGATGGCTGCGGGTGGATTTCGTGCCCACTTCCGTGCCATCGAGAGCGATGAATTAGAATGGGAAAGGATGGAGGCTGATCTCTCAATTCTGATCAGAGGTTGCGGGATACGACCGCCAAACAAGAAATAACACCAGCTGCGCGAGAAGCTCAAGAGCATACATTGAGTGTCACGGAATTTTCGAAAATGGCGACCTGGAAGGGACTCGAACCCTCGACCTCCGCCGTGACAGGGCGGCATTCTAACCAACTGAACTACCAGGCCATACATGAAAGACATAATTGATGCGGGCACAAAAAAACCCCGTGCGGGGCTATTTGCTTGCCTTCGGTTCCAGACAGCGCGGGAACTTCAGACTTGATTGTAAGGTGGCGACCTGGAAGGGACTCGAACCCTCGACCTCCGCCGTGACAGGGCGGCATTCTAACCAACTGAACTACCAGGCCAACGCTTACAATCTCTCTCTTGGTGGGTGGTACAGGGGTCGAACCTGTGACCTACGGCTTGTAAGGCCGCCGCTCTACCAACTGAGCTAACCACCCTCCGTGAGAGACGCGCATTCTACAGATTGAAACTTGGCTGTCAATCATTTGGGGGATTTTTATGTACTTCCCAGGGAGCCGGGATTACTATGCACACCCGGTTTTTCAGCACTCTTTTTATGGAAATCTTCAAGGAATTCAGTTTCGAAGCCGCTCATTTACTGCCCAATGTACCGCCAGGGCACAAGTGCGGCCGCCTCCACGGTCACTCCTTTCAAGTCACCCTGTATGTGGCAGGAGAGCCCGGCGACAACAGCGGGTGGATTATGGATTTCTCCGACATCAAAAAAATCTTCAAGCCCGTTTACGAACGGCTGGATCATTACTACCTGAACGATATCCCCGGGCTGGAAAACCCCACCAGCGAGAACCTGGCGCGCTGGATCTGGCGCGAACTCAAACCCACCCTGCCACAGCTATCGCGCATCATGATCCGCGAAACCTGCACCAGCGGCTGCGTTTACAGCGGCGAAGATTAAAACTGCAAGTGTCGGTAAATCTCCATCAGGAAACCACCAACGTCCCGCCGGAAACGCTGTTCTCCAAAACCCCTTGCAGCAGCTTTTCATCCACCCCTTCAAGCAGTGAGCGGGGAGCCACCACCAGATCCACTGCCACACCGTCAACAATCTGGCGCAGCACAGATTGCTGCTGGCGGTTTTCATTGACCAGGAAAACCCTGGCGCCATGGCTGGACAGATCCGACAGCACCCTGGTGGGAACAGACCCCAGGTTGACCAGTATCACTTCATGGCAAAGCCCGGCATCCACCAGCGCCACCACCATTTCCAGGGCGCGACCGGCCTGTGGGCCATCGTCATAAAGTAATTTAACCCGTTGCGACGTATCGGCGGACGGGAATCCCCGCGAGGAATAAGCGCCATGAAAATGTGCCTGCCTGTACAGGCGCCGGTTAGCGGGAATATAAACACCGCTGACCTGATTCACCAACGCAGCCACCGGCACCCGGTGTTCACGTACTTCAAAACGGGATCGCACCTGACGGGCCAGGGTGCATTCTTCAAACAGTCGCTGTACAGCGGTAAGCAAGCGCTGGTTGTGATGTTGGAGCCTCTCTGAGAACAGCTCCCTTTCCTCGCCGGTAGACTTCACCACCTCGGTGGTGAAAGGCAGTTCCGCCACTTTTTGCAACAGCAGATCTTCGATAAACAACCCCACCAGACCAGCCTTGACCCGCTCGGCAATGGACACCACCGCTTCAAGGGAGGCGCGGGAAATACCCTGCATGTCGATGGCCACAAAAATTTCGGCATCGGCAGAATTGCGGATTTCAGGCTTTTGGCCATTATCACCGGTCATCTCAGCCATCATCACCACTCTCCTTGCCGCCTTTGGCATCAGCATCACCCGATGGCCCGCTGTATTTTCGATTGAGATCGATCATGGCGGCGATACGGGCCATGACCCTGCCGTTGATGGTGTCCGGCGGGTAAACCCCGGCGCTATCGGGACTGCCTGCTTCTGTGGCCATCAGCAGCGTCAGGGCTTCATCAATGGTGGCCACTGCATAGATATGAAAGCGGCCCTGCTCAATGGCCGCCACCACGTTCTTGCGCAGCATCAGGTGTTCAATATTTGACGCGGGCATCACCACCCCTTGTGTGCCCGTTAGGCCGCGCGCTTCACAGATGGCAAAAAATCCTTCGATCTTTTCGTTGATACCGCCAATGGCCTGCACCTGGCCGTGCTGGTTGACCGAGCCGGTTACCGCAAGACTCTGCAACACGGGAATGCCTGACAGAGACGACAACAGCGCAGCCAGTTCGGCCACTGAGGCGCTATCGCCCTCGATACCGCCGTAGGATTGCTCAAAGGCCAGGGTGGCAGAGAGCGGCAACGGCTGGTTGCGGGCGTAGCGATCTGCCAAAAATGACGAAATGATCATCACTCCTTTGGCGTGGATCTTGCCGCCCAGCTTCACCTCCCGCTCGATATCCACCACTCGCCCGGCGCCTAGGCGCGTGGTGGCGGTAATGCGCATGGGTTTGCCAAAGGCGTAGTTGCCCAGCTGATACACCGACAGGCCGTTGACCTGGGCGACGCTGGCGCCGTCGGTGTCCACCAGCTGCACATTGCGCAGGATGCTTTCCTGGGAGCGCTCGCGGAACTGGTCCATGCGGCGGATACCGGCGTCGATGGCGTTTTCCACATCGTCACCGCTGATATGGTCGCCTCCCCGCTGCCGCGCCCAGTAGTCACTTTCACACAGCAGGTCCGTCAATCGCCCCAGATGCATGGAGAGCTTGAGGTTATCCTCCACCTGGCGGGCACTGTACTCCACCATGCGCCCTACCCCGCAGCTTTTCAGGGGCAATACCTGGTGGCGCTGTTGCAGGGTTTTGATCAGGCGCGCAAACAGCAAAGTAGTCTCGGGGCTGCGGCGCACCTCTTCGGACATATCTGCCGCCACCTTGAAGAGCTGGGCAAACTCCGGGTCGTACTGCTCCAGCAGGTAGTACAGGTAGCGGTCGCCGGTGAGGATCACCTTAATGGCAAGGGGGATGGGCTCGGGATCGAGCTGGGTGGTACTGGCAAAGCTGAACATCTGCTCGAGGGACTGAATGCGAATTTCCCCGCTGCGCAGGATGCGCTTCAGGGTTTCCCAGGCGAAAGGATTGGTCAGCACCTTGTCCGCGGCCAGCACCAGGTAACCGCCGTTGGCGCGGTGAAAGGCGCCGGGCTTGATCAGGGTAAAGTCGGTGAACAGGGTGCCGTACTGGGCGGTGTGTTCAATGCGACCCAGCAGGTTGATAAAGGAGGGGTTGTCCTCGTGGATCACCGGGGCGCGCATTTTTCCGTCAACCGCCAGTGGCGCATTGTCCACCAGCACATTGACGCTGTAGCGGGAAAAATCAGCAGCCGCTGTCGGGCTGTCGCCACCGCCCTCCCCCTTGGCGGCACGGAAGGCCTCCACGTTATCGATCACATCATCCTTGACGATGCTGATGTAATTGAGCACCTGAGGCAGGGATTCATAGCGTTTTTGCAGCTCACCAAACAGCTGATCCACCGCCAGCTTGCTGAACTCCCGGTTGAGGCTGCGCATCTTGTCGCGGCCTTCCTTTACCCACAGGGGCAGCTGGCGCACGATCACCTTGAGATCATCCTTGAGCTTCTCGATGACCGCCATGGTGTGCTTCTTTTCCTCCTCCGGCAGAGCTTCGAAATCCGGCGGCGAGAGAATTTTGTCATCCCGCATGGGCGCCAGGGTATAGCCATTGGGGGTCTGGATCAGGGCAATATTTTCAGCCCTGGCCTTTTCACCCAGTTCCTGAAAGGCCTTTTGCTCGCGCTCGGAATACTGCTCGCCCATTTCCTGCAGGCGCGCCTGGTACTCATCGCTTTGAAAGGCGGCGGGAATGCTGGCCAGCAGATCCTCCACGCAGCGAGCCATATCAGCGCGCAACTGTTTGCCCTGGCCAGGGGGCAGGGCCAGCACAATGGGCTTGTCGGGGGCATCAAAGTTGTTGACATAACACCAGTCGCACAGCTCGTGCAGGGGAGCGCCGTTATCCCCGAGAAAATCATCCAGGAGTTCATGCTTGCCTATGCCAGGGGAGCCCAGCAGGAAAATATTGTAGCCGTCGTGGTCCATATCCAGACCAAAACGCAGTGCTTCCACAGCCCGGTCCTGACCGAAGTGGTCCTCAAGGGGCTGCAACTCCTCGCTGCTGTCAAAGGGCAGCTCCCCCGGCTGGCAAGCCCGGTAGAGTTGTTCGGGGCCGAGGGGTTTACGAAAATCGCGCTTGTTGTGATGATTGCTGCTATCGGCCTGACGCATTTATCCTCCGCTTGGATTCTGTTGCCATTACTGCACTTCAGCATGGTAAGAATATAGCCACAGCGCAAGGGCAATACCCTGCGCCAGATCATTCCCCGGCCTTCTCCCTGTCGATAAACAGGAAAGCCACCAGCAAGGCACCGAGGGTAACCAGCACCGCCACATCAAACGTCCAGCTGCTGGCCTGACTCCACAGCAGGCCGCCAATCAAGGCACCCGCTGCACCGCCCGCGCCAAAACCTGTGGAGGAATAAATGGCCTGCCCCTGACCCAGATGCTCGCGGGGGAAAAAACGCCGCAGATATTCAACCGATACCGCGTGGCAGGCGCCAAAACTGAAGGCATGGAGGCACTGGGCGACCAACAATACCGCCAGATAATCGGTGAAATGGCCGATCATCAACCAGCGTAGGGCGGTGAGCAGCAGACTCACCAGCAGGATTCCCCGCAGGCTCCAGTTGGTCATCATGCGCCGCATCACCATAAACAGCACAATCTCTGCCAGCACGCTCAGGGCCCAGAACAAGCCGATGGTTGCCCGCGAGTAACCCGCCGCCTCCAGTTGCAGGCTGTAAAATGCATAGTAAATACCGTGGGATACCTGCAACAGAAAGGACATCAGCAAAAACATCCACACCTGGCGCTGGCGCAGCAAACCTGTAAAAGCGCCCCGCACCGGGCGCACAAAACTGCGGCTAACGCCCGGCGCCCACAGGGACGCCAACAGGATCATGCCCAGAAAAAACAGGCCCGCCGCAGGAAAGATGACAATGCTTTCCTGAAACACAAAACCGCCGCACACCACGGCGACAATAAAGCCAATGGAACCCCACACCCGCACCGAGCTGTAACGCTGGGGTTGGTGGTGGAGGTGATCCAGGGTCAAGGCCTCGAACTGGGGCATCACCGCATTCCAGAAAAAACTGTAGCCCGCCATCACCAGGGCCATGCCCCAAAAACCCTCAACCCAGAATATCCCGACATAAAACACACACCCCAGCGCCGCCCCCAGGCGAATCGTCGCCATGCGCTGGCCACTGTGGTCCGCCAGCCAGCCCCACAGGTTGGGGGACACAATGCGGGTGGCGATCTGGATCGCCAGCAACTGGCCAATCTCCCTCGCGCTGAATTGCTGATGACTAAGAAACAGTGGCCAGAACGGGTGCAGCAGGCCCAGCAAGCCGTAGTACCAGAAGTAAAAGGAGGAAAGGCGCGTGTAGGGAATCGCTGGGGGCACGGGATCTCTTTATCTATTGGGGATGGAAAACCGGGAGCGGACCATTATTGCCATAACCTTTGCGGCGATGCAAAACAGGCTGCATCGTCACAATCCGCCATGCAAACGTTGCAATGCAAATCCTGTGGACTAAAATCCCCAGCCCAGACCCGCAACAGGCCCCGCCATGACCATTCGCACCCTGCTCAACCAGCGCTTCCAGACCGCCATGGCCGCTGCGGGCGTTACCGGTGAGTGCAATCCCAATATCGCCCTCAGCACACGGGAGGGGTTTGGCGACTACCAGGCCAACGGCGCCATGGCAGCCGCCAAGCAGCTGAAAATGCCACCACGGGATCTGGCGCAAAAAATCGTCGACAACCTCGACCTTGACGGCATCGCCGACAAAATCGAGATCGCAGGACCGGGTTTTATCAATATCCACCTCAGCCCCGACTTTCTGGCCCGCCAGGCCATGGTTATGGACACCCGCCTCAAACAGGGCCAGCTCAGCGCTGACAAGCCCCAAACCATCGTGGTGGACTACTCCTCCCCCAACCTTGCCAAGGAAATGCACGTGGGCCACCTGCGCAGCACCATTATCGGCGATGCGGTGGTGCGGGTACTGGAACACCTCGGTCACAGGGTCATTCGCCAAAACCATATGGGCGACTGGGGCACCCAGTTCGGCATGCTGATCGCAGAGTTGGAAGAACATCTCGGCGTGGGTCAGAAACCGGAAATGGCCCTGAAGGATCTGGAAGGCTTTTACCAGCAGGCCAAAAAGCATTTTGACGATGACGCAGAATTTGCCACCAAGGCACGCAACTACGTGGTCAAGCTGCAATCCGGCGACCCGCACTGCCGCGAGCTGTGGCAACAGTTTATCGATATTTCCGTGGCCCACAGCGAGGAGATCTACCGCGCCCTCAATGTCACCCTCGGCCACGGTGACATCTATCCTGAAAGCGCCTATAACGATGATCTTGAAACCGTTATCAACGACCTCAAAGCGCAAAATCTGGCCGCTGAAGACCAGGGTGCCATGGTGGTATTTCTCGAAGAACTGGCGGATAAAAACGGCAATCCCAGCCCGGTGATTATTCGCAAATCCGACGGCGGCTATCTGTATGCCACCACGGATCTGGCGGCCCTGCGCTACCGCTCTAAAACCCTCAATGCCGACCGCGTGCTGTACTTTATCGACGCGCGCCAGTCGCTGCACATGAAGCAGGTCTTCACCCTCGCGCGCAAGGCGGGATTTGTAAAGCCGGGCATCAGTCTCGAACACCACCCCTTCGGCACCATGATGGGAGAAGACGGCAAACCCTTTAAAACCCGCAGCGGCGGCACCGTCAAACTGGCGGATCTGCTGGAAGAAGCGGTGCAAAGAGCGTCTGCCCTGATCGCTGAAAAAGATCCGGATCTGGGTGCAGAGGAGCGCGTCGACGTAGCCCGCAAGGTCGGCATCGGCGCCATCAAATACGCCGACCTGAGCAAAACCCGCACCAACGATTACATCTTCAATTGGGAAGCCATGCTCAGTTTTGAAGGCAACACCGCACCCTATATGCAATACGCCTACAGCCGTATCCGCAGTATTTTCCGCCGTGCCGGTGTCGATGCACAAACCCTCAGCGCCCCGATCCTGATCGGTGAACCCCAGGAAAAACAGCTGGCATTAAAGCTCACACAATTTGACGAAGTGCTGGAACAGATAGCCGCCGAAGCCTACCCACACTTACTGTGCTCCTACCTGTACGACCTCGCCAGCGCATTTATGGCCTTCTACGAACGCTGCCCCATCCTCAAAGACGGTGTCAGCGCAGACCTGCGCAACAGCCGCCTGCAACTGGCCAGCATTACTGCTGACACCATGGCCAAGGGTTTGGAGTTGCTGGGGATTGAGGTGATGGAGAAGATGTAAATCGCGTTACACGTTTCACGTAACACGTTGCACGCAAGCGCGAAACTATTGGGCATCGCTGCGATTTAAGCTTTTACGTGTTACGTGCAACTCATAGAATTACTTCTCATCCGGCAAAGTCACATTCAACTCCAGCACCGATGTATTGCCCTGCTGATCCAGCTGCACGCGCACATCGTCGTCGCCGATCTGCACATATTTGCGGATCACTGCGAGGATTTCCTGTTGCAGTTGCGGCAGGTAGTCGGGGCCGTTGCTGCGCAGGCGATCGTGGGCGACGAGAATTTGCAAACGCTCGCGGGCGACACTGGCGGTGGATTTGCGTTGTTTTCGAAAATAGTCCAGTAAGCTCATCATGTCAGCCTCCAAAGACGCGTTTGAGGAAGCTTTTGCGCTGTGTTTCGACAAAGCGGTGTGGGCGCTCCTCACCGAGGTATCTGGCCACGGCATCATCGTAGGCCTGGCCCGCATCACTGTTGCCGTCGTGAATCACCGGCACACCCTGGTTGGAGGCCTTGAGCACCGCTTCGGATTCGGGAATCACACCCAGCAGGGGAATGGCGAGAATTTCCAGCACATCGTCCACGGATAACATTTCACCGCGCGCAACCCTGACCGGGTTGTAGCGGGTGAGCAGCAGATGTTCCTTGACGCTTTTGCCCTGTTCCGCCAGGCGGGATTTGCTTTGCAGGATGCCGATAATGCGGTCGGAGTCGCGCACCGATGACACTTCGGGGTTGGTGACAATAATCGCTTCGTCGGCAAAATACAGGGCCATATGGGCGCCGTGCTCAATGCCTGCCGGTGAATCACAGACGATATAATCAAAATCCTTCGACAATTCGTCCAGCACCTTTTCGACACCTTCAACGGTGAGGGCATCCTTGTCACGGGTTTGTGACGCGGGCAGTACAAACAGATTGTCGACGCGCTTGTCCTTGATCAGCGCCTGGCGCAAAGATGCATCCCCCTGCACCACATTGACGAAGTCATAAACCACGCGGCGCTCACAGCCCATGATCAGATCGAGATTGCGCAGCCCCACATCAAAATCGATGACCACTGTTTTATGGCCCTTGAGGGCCAGCGCCGTCGAGAAGGCCGCACTGCTGGTGGTTTTACCCACACCGCCTTTTCCTGAGGTGATAACAATAATTTTCGCCAAAATAATACTTCCTGAAATGTGAATGGAGGTTGATGAAAGCGCAGGGTTGAAAGGTTAGGAAATAGCGCTGAACTGCAGGTTATCGTCTATCAGACGAATCACCACAGACTGGTTCTGGTCGGGGTGTTCTTCCTCGAACAGGCGGTACTGACCGGCAATGGCGATCAATTCACTGTCGAATTGCACACAGGCAATCACCGCCGATTCATCGCCCTTGATACCGGCAAGTACACGGCCCCGGAGTACGCCGTAGACATGAACATCGCCGGTGGCGAGTACCTCGGCGCCGGGATTGACGGTGCCCTGCACAATCAGGTCACCATCAAAATACAACTGCTGCCCGGAGCGGATATTGCCAACATGCACCTTGATGGCGCGTTGCGGTAAGGGCAGTGGTGGCGATAAAACCGCTACTGGCGCTTCGTCCGGTGTCAGATCCGCCGACTCAACCTGTTCCGGTTCGAGGTTGCGTCTGGTGTTGCCCTTGCCGAGATCCGCCAGCTGCAAATCGGCCAACTGGGAACTCCACTCAGGGCGGACATTGCGCACTGCAACAATCAGCAGGCCGCAGTCAAGGCACAGCTGGCGCAACTCAGCCAGGGGCAACTGCTCGCTGTCCAGCCCGCTCAGATCGAGCACACAGGGCAGGTTGTTGAACAGCGCCGGTGCTTCTGACTGCTTCTGTTGCAGGGTGTTCCGCACATCGTCCAGGGACATGTTGCTGAAGGCCAGGGTGGTGAGTGGCACCAGGGCGGCTTTGAGGGTCAGGGTCTGTTGAGCCTGGTCGCTGTCTTCTTGTGCCTGAGTGTTGCTGTCATGAATCGCTGTATGGTCTTCCATCAGCTGTACTGCCCCTTGAATTGCAGGGGAAAATGGTCAAACTCGATGTCGCTCAAACCCTGCGCCAGCACCCGGCGCAGGTTGTGGTGGTTATCGGCATCGGGAGTCGCCAGCACGTCGCGGTAGTGTTCGCCAAAGCAGCGCAGCGCCTGTTGCGGTTCAAGTTCCAGCAGGCGGGCCATGGCAAATACCTTACAGCTGCCCTGATTCTGCTCGTTGCTGTTGTTGACATGGCCGTTGCGGAATGCGCTGGGGGTAAAATCGAACCAGCGGGCGATAAATGCCAGTGTGTCGGCGAACGGGTGCTGATCGCCGTCGACTGACTGCAAGAACGCGTTTTTGGCCAGATTGAAGTCACTCACGGGGTATTCCATTTCGATTCGAGGGTGAGAAAAGTTTCAAGGTCTGAAAGTTCCGGGGATGCGGATTTGCAAAAGGTGCGAAGGCTACCATTTAGGGCCTGCCCTGTCATGGGGATTGACTGCAGATTGGACAATTTCATGTTGGCGGTGGAGTAGGCCCCGTCGTTGCTGATCCAGCATCTGTGGGGATAGCTATACCATCCTCACAACCGTCAACCTCACAACTACAGTAAACTCCCGTCACTGATCAACAGACGGTCAGTATTGAGAAAAAAGGTGACCACATTGTTACTGAACTGCGATCTGGGTGAATATGCCTCCGAATCGGGAACAGCCGTCCCCGACAGTATTGTCATGCCCTATATCGACCAGGCCAATATCGCCTGCGGCATGCACGCGGGCAACCCCCTCACCATGCGTCGTACCCTGGCGCTGGCCAGGCACTATGGCGTTGCCGTGGGCGCCCACCCCGGCTATGCGGATCTGACCCATTTTGGACGCTTGTCCATCGCCCACACCCCGGAAGAGCTGGTGTCACTGATCCACTACCAGGTAGCAGCCCTGACAGGAATGGCCGCGACAACGGGTTTGAGCGTCAACTATGTGAAGCCCCACGGCGCCCTCTACAACGACATGATGGCCAATGCAGATATTCGCCAGACGGTGATGGCCGCCATCGCCGACCTGAATGGCAACCTCAAACTGATGCTACTGGCCACGGCGGATGCGAACCAGCACCGGGAGGAAGCACGCTTCCACGGCATTGAGCTGCTGTTCGAAACCTTTGCCGACCGCTGCTATGGCGACAACGGCCAGCTCCTGCCCCGTACCCAGCCCGGCGCCGTTCACAACCGGGAGTTGATGCTCGATCAGGTGCGCCAGCTGCATGAAGACCACTCTGTTACCACGGTGAGCGGCAAGAGACTCCCCATCAGCGCCGACACCCTCTGCGTGCATGGCGACAACCCAGAGGCAGTGGCCGATATCCGCACCATCCGCGCCCTGATTCGGGGCGAACAGCCATGAGCCGAAGCAAACAGCAATGAGCGGGAATGAACAGCCATGAAAATCGGGATTGCCGGGGAAAACGCCCTGATGATCCATTTTGGCAACCGTATCGACCCGGTCATTGCCACTCAGGTTCAGCAGGCTACCCACCTGCTGGAATCCTCCCTTGGCGATGCGCTGGTGGATCTGGTGCCGAGCTATGCCTCCCTGCTGGTGATCTACGATCCCGCCCGCACCACACCACAAAAATTGCGGCTGCACATCAAAACCCTGCTGGCAGAGGCACCAACCACACCGCAGATCACAGCAACCACCATCGAGCTGCCGGTCTATTACAGCATCGAATCCGGCCCTGACCTGCAACGCATCGCCCACCATCACAGCCTGGGCATTGAGGAGGTGATCCGCCTGCATAGCTGCGGGGAGTACCGGGTTTATGCACTGGGTTTTGCGCCGGGCTTTGCCTATCTGGGCGAGGTGGACAAACGCATCGCCATGGCCAGACACCCCACGCCACGCCTGCAAGTCGCCAAAGGCGCCGTGGCCATTGCCGACCGGCAGACGGCGGTGTATCCGGCAGTTTCCCCCGGTGGCTGGAACCTGATCGGGCTATGTCCAATCCCGGTCTTTGATGCCACACAGAACCCTCCCACACCTTTCAATGTCGGTGACACGGTGCGCTTCAACCCTGTCAGCCGCGACGAATTCCTGTCCCTCGGGGGGCAACTGTGACCAACCACAAGCCTGGCAAATCAACCGTCGTGGGGTTTGTGGTGGAAAACCCCGGCCCCCACACCCTGATCCAGGACAGTGGCCGCTGCGGCGTGCAGCACCTCGGCCTCACCAGCGCAGGCCCCATGGACAGGCTGACCTTTGATTGGGCCAACCGCCTGTGCGGCAACCCGGCGGGCACGGCGGCCCTGGAAATCACCTTCGGCGGACTGGCTTTGCGGGCTGCTGCGGCAGCGCGAATCGCAGTGTGCGGGCCAGAGGTTGATCTCACCCTCAATGGCGAGCCGGTGAATGCCTGGCAAACCCTGGATATTGAGGCTGGTGATCAGTTGCAAATGGGCTATGTTCGCCAGGGCTTGCGCCTTTATCTGGCAGTGCGGGGCGGTTTTGAGGTGAAAGTAATGTTTGGCAGCGCCTCCACCGCCGTGCGGGAAGGGCTGGGGGGCATTGAAGGGCGGGCCTTGCGAAGCGGGGATTTTCTGCACTTATTTGCACAAGCAGCCGAACAATCAGCCGAAAAATCAGCCGGGCAATCCGCTGCGCATATTCCCGGCACTGGCAGGTTCTGTTTGCCAACCCGGCTGCGCCCGCACTACCCGGCAGCGGATAACAATATCCATACGCTGTGGGTAATTCCCTGCCTGCACGCCCGGCATATTCCCCGCGCCGCAAAAGGGCATTTTTTTTCGCAAATTTTTGCGCTCAGCAAGGATATCAACCGCATGGGTTACCGCCTCGAAGGTGAGCCGGTGTTGTTCAAACCCGGCCCGCAACTGTCGGAAGGCATCACGCCGGGGACAATCCAGATACCGGCAGATGGCCAGCCCATTGTGCTGATGCGGGATCACCCCACCATTGGCGGTTATCCAAAAATCGGTGTGCTGCTATCCACGGATATGAACCGGCTTGCTCAATTGCAGCCCGACGCCAAACTGCGATTTGTGCCCATCACCGTCAACAGGGCGCGGCATGAACTGCGTCTGGCAAAGCGTTTGTATGAATCAACCTGCCCACAAGCGGTCGAATAAAGCAGGCCGGGCCTGTTTCACACATCTTCCGCCCCCCATTTCCCGCCATATTGCCTATAATCCCCGCACCTCCGCAGGATACATGCATGACGCGCCCTTCCCACGCCCTGATCGATCTCGATGCCCTCAACGCCAACTACCGGCTGGCGCATTCAGTGTCCCTGCAACATTCCCTCGGCGCGCAAACGCTGGCCGTGATAAAAGCCAACGCCTATGGCCACGGCGCTGTCGAGGCCGCTGCCGCCCTCGAACCTCTTGCCCCGGCCCTGGCAGTTGCCTGCTGCGACGAAGCGCTTGAGTTGCGCAGTGCTGGCATTGGCAAGCCCATAGTGCTGCTGGAGGGCATTTTCAGCGCCGACGAAGTGGCCCTGTGTGCACAGTACAATTTTTGGCCAATGGCGGAAAGCCGCCGCCAGATCGATGCCATTGTCAATGCCACCCTCCCTGCGCCCATCACTGTGTGGCTGAAGGTGGACACCGGCATGCACCGCCTCGGCATTCAGCCGGAGGATTTTCTGCCCCTCTACCAGCGTCTGAAAGCCAGCGCCAATGTGACCGGGGACATTGTGGTGGCCACCCATTTTGCCAGCGCTGATGAGCTGGAGAATCCTTTCACCCGGATACAGATCGAGCATTTGCAATCCCTGACCGAAGATCGGCAAATCCCCCTCAGCATGGCCAATTCACCGGCCCTGCTGGGCTGGGAAGCCGCCCGCGCCCAGTGGAACAGGCCGGGATTTATGCTCTACGGCAGTTCACCCTTCACCGTGCCGCACCCCCTTGCCGATCAGTTGCAGCCTGTGATGAGCTTTAACTCAACGGTGATGTCAGTGCGACAAATTGCGCCAGGTGAGGCAGTAGGCTACGGGGAAACCTGGCGGGCACAACGGCCCAGCACCATCGCCACCATTCCGGTGGGCTATGGCGATGGTTACCCGCGCAATGCCCCTTCCGGCACACCGGTCATGATCAATGGTGTGCCCGCACCACTGGCCGGGCGCGTTTCCATGGATATGATCACCGTCGATGTCACCGATCTGGCGGCAATACAAGTGGGGGACAAGGTGGAACTGTGGGGTAAAAACCTGCGGGTCAACGAAGTGGCGATCTGGGTGGACACCAGCCCCTACGAACTGCTCACCCGTATTCCGGCGCGCTTGCGGCGTATCTACACTGGTCAGTCCCAGCGCCAAACCTAATTTGACACCACCTGCCCGGATGCTTCCTGGCGCAGCTTGTTGCGCACATCCATCAACATCTTGCCGTAGTAGTTATGGCCGCGCTGGTCGCGGCCACAACCCCAGTAATAATCGTACAGGCTTGACTCGACGATCATGCGATCTCCACTGTCCAGCAGCTGCCTGGCAATTTCCGGGTAGGCGTGGCATTTGATCCAGGTGCCCCTGGTCATCATCGCCCGCTGCACCTCTTTCCAGTCCCGGCGCACTTTCCAGAATTGCCAACGGGCGATTTTTTGCGCAATTTTCGGGTGTGGAGCGCTGCGTATCTTTTCTCTCAGGGCTGAATCGGCAAACTTCATGGCCTGAAAATAATGCTCAACGGAGGGCCACTCCATGCCATCCAGCTCGAAGGGATGGCGGGAAAAAGAGGCCAGTGGCTCCGCAGAATCATCGCGGCAGATAAAAATGGCATCGTCGGGCAGTTTGGGGAAAAGCGCCATTGATCAACTCCGGTAGCGGCTGCAGGGGAAAACCCCGATGAATTATTCGCCCTGGTAAACTTCGGCATTCTGGCCGATATGGAAAAGCCCCTCACCGCCGTCCACAAACAGGTGCTGGCCGGTGATGTACTCGTTGTCGAGAATATACAAAAGCGCCTTGCCGAGTTCTTCCACGGCACCCTGGCGCTGCAGGGGAATGCCCTTCACCCGCCATTGAATGTAATCATCAGTGCGGGTGACGCCTGGCATGATCACGCCGGGGGCAATGCCATTGACGCGAATGCGCGGGGCAAATTCCATGGCGGTCATTTTGGTGAGCTCGCCCAAGGCTTTTTTGGCCGACAGGTAGGCGCCGTACTGGTACTGCTGGAAGGCGATCTTGTTGTCGAGAATATTGATGATATTGCCACTCTCCACCTGACGGGCAAAGGCGCCGCTGAGCAGGAAGGGGGTAAAAAAATTCACCATGAATTCGTTCTGCAATACCGCCATGGTGGTTTCCGCCACTGGCGCTGCGTTGTAGATGGAGGCGCAGTTGACCAGCACCGACAGACGAGGGAAAACCGCCACCACATCATCAATCAGACTCGAAGGATCGCGGCCTGAGAGAAAATCACAGGGGAAAATGGCGCACTTCACTCCCATGGCGCGGATGACCGCAGCGGCCTCTTCCGCATTGTGGGCAGAACTGTTGTAGTGGATGGCGATATCGTAACCCTTGGCCGCCAGGGTTTTGGCAAAGTGGAAACCCACACGGATTGCGCCACCTGTGACCAGGGCTGCCTGTCGTTCACTCATCTGTCACCTGCCCTGTAGGGTTTGCCGTGGGAGGCCAATATAATCAATGCCTGACCGGGACTCCAGCAAAAACAGGTATGGCAGCGATTTGTTCGGGCAAACCTGTGCGTACAAATTTTGTCCAGTTTATTTGATCTGTGTGGGAGTAAATGGCACTTTCAAATTGAGGGCGAACCGTTGCACTGCTACCATTCGGACCGTTGCCACGCAATCAATCAGGTGCTGCGAGCCAGGGCTCACCAGCGTATACAGGTTTTATAACGACAAAGCGGTATTTTTTTATGTCCACTGAAACAACCCAAAATCAACGCTGTATCATCATCGGAGCCAGCCATGCCGCCGCCCAGGTGGCGCCAGCCATGCGCAATAACGGCTGGCAGGGCACCATTGCCGTGATCGGCAATGAGTACTTTTTGCCCTACCATCGCCCGCCCCTGTCGAAGGATTTTCTGTCGGGCAAAAAAAGCCTTGAAGACATTCTGATTCGCCAGCCCCAAGTGTATGAGAAAGCCAAAATCCACTTTGCCCTGGGCCTCACCGTGAGCGCCATTGACCGCGCCGAAAAGCACATTGTGCTGGAAGATGGCCAGCGCATCCCCTACGACAAGCTGGTGCTCACCACCGGCGCCCATGTGCGCAAGCTCAGCATCCCCGGCGCCGACCTGCCCGGCGTGTGCTACCTGCGCAGCGCCAACGATGTTCACCAGATCAAGGGCTTTGCCGGCAAGGATAAAAAAGCCGTGATTGTCGGTGGCGGCTATATCGGTCTGGAAACCGCCGCCTCTCTGCGCAAACTGGGAATGCAGGTCACCGTGCTCGAAGCCCTGCCCAGGGTTTTGCAGCGTGTCACCGCGCCGGAAATTTCTGCTTTCTACACCCGTGTACACCGTGAAGAAGGTGTCACCATCGTCACCGACACCATCGTCAAGAGCATTGAAGGCGGCAAGCATGTGGAGGCGGTGATGTGTGAAGACGGCAAGTCCTACCCCGCTGATCTGGTGGTGGTGGGTGTCGGAGTGATCCCCGCCACAGAGCTGGCGGAAAAGGCCGGGCTGGAAGTGAACAACGGCATTGTGGTGGACGAATACGCCCGCACCAGCGACCACGACATCCTCGCCGCCGGGGACTGCACCTCCCACTTCAACCCCATCTATGGCCGCCAGCTGCGCCTGGAATCGGTGCAAAACGCCCTCGATCAGTCCAGCGTGGTGGCCAATACCCTGTGCGGCAACCTCAAGCCCTACTCCGCCCTGCCTTGGTTCTGGTCTGACCAGTACGACCTGAAGCTGCAAATTGCCGGCCTCAACCAGGGTTACGACAAGGTGGTGATTCGCGGCGATATCGCCAACGGTCGCAGTTTTGCCGCTTTTTACATGAGCGAGGGCAGGGTGCTGGCGGTGGATGCCATCAACAAACCCCAGGAGTTCATGTTTGGGCGGCGCCTGATCACCGAGAAAGTGATCGCCGACGAAGCCCGCCTGGCTGACCCCGCTGTATCGCTGAAGGAATTTCTTGGCTGAAAACCGGTGCTGCGGGCCACTGGTCCGCAGCACCGCTCATCTCTTATCTGCCGTTTCCCATCTCCCCTGCCCAGCCAATCTCCATTTGATAAACAGCCCCATGTTCGCCAAACTAACGCCCTTCCGTGTCCCATGAAAGCGATCAACCAACAGGAGAGCACTTGATGTCCGGGTTTGACAAAGTAGTTCACAGTTACGACGAGGCCATGCAGGGCCTGACGGATGGCATGACCATCGTCGCCGGTGGTTTCGGCATTTGCGGTATCCCCGAAAACCTCATCAACCAGATCAAGAAAATGGGCGTCAAGGGTCTCACCATTGCCTCCAACAACTGTGGCGTCGATGGCTTTGGCCTCGGCGTGCTGCTCGAAGACAAGCAGATCAAGACCATGATTGCCTCCTACGTGGGCGAGAACAAACTCTTTGAACAGCAGATGATGAGCGCCGAGCTCGAAGTGATCCTCACGCCCCAGGGCACCCTGGCTGAGAAAATGCGCGCTGGCGGCGCCGGTATTCCCGCCTTTTTCACCGCCACCGGCTACGGCACCCCCATTGCAGAAGGCAAGGAAGTTCGGGAATTCAATGGCCGCCACTATATTCTTGAAGAAGCCATCGTGGCTGACTTTGCCATCGTCAAGGCCTGGAAGGCAGACCGCTACGGCAACGCCATCTACCGCCACACCGCCATGAACTTCAACCCCATGGCCGCCACCGCAGGCAAGATCACCGTGATGGAAGTGGAAGAAATCGTCGAACCCGGCGAGCTGGACCCGACCCAGGTACACACCCCCGGTATTTATGTGGACCGCCTGATTCAGGGCACTTTCGAAAAACGCATTGAACGCCGCACCGTGCGCAGCGCCTGAGGAGGACTGAATATGACACTTTCCCGCGAACAAATGGCCCAGCGCGTCGCCCGTGAACTGAAAGACGGCTACTACGTCAACCTGGGAATTGGCATTCCCACCCTGGTGGCAAACTACATTCCCGAGGGCATTGAGGTGATGTTCCAGTCCGAGAACGGACTGCTGGGCATGGGCCCCTTCCCTACCGAAGAAGAACTGGATGCCGACCTGATCAACGCCGGTAAGGAAACCGTCACCACCATCAAGGGTGCGTCGATTTTCTCCTCCTCCGACTCCTTTGCCATGATCCGTGGCGGCCATGTGGATTTCACCGTACTGGGCGCCTTTGAAGTGGATGTGCAGGGCAATATCGCCTCGTGGATGGTGCCCGGCAAGCTGATCAAAGGCATGGGGGGCGCCATGGACCTGGTGGCGGCAGCACCCAATATCATCGTGATCATGACCCACGCCGACAAATACGGTAATTCCAAGCTGCTGGACCACTGCGCCCTGCCCCTCACCGGCGCCGGTTGCATCAAGCGCGTACTGACTGACCTCGCCTACCTCGAAATCGAAAACGGTGCCTTTATCCTCAAGGAGCGCGCGCCAGGGGTTTCTGTCGAAGAAATCGTCAGCAAAACAGCGGGCAAGCTGATCGTGCCGGACCATGTACCGGAAATGACGTTCTGATTCAACTGCGCACCTGTTAGCCAATTAACCCGGCCACTGTGCCGGGTTAATTTTTTGTGGGTTTGCCGTGGTAATCTTTAACCCCTTATCAGCTAATCACAGGACTCACCATGCGCTCCCCCCAGTGGCGGCAGGTTATCGACAACTATCCACTGATCGACGAAATGCCCACTCGCTTCAACGACATGGATTACAACGCCCATATCAACAATGTGGCGGTCTACCTGCTTTATGACGAAGCCCGTGTGCGGCTTAACCAGATCCTTTATCCCAAGGAACAGCAGCTGCTCAGTGACATGAAGGTCTATATCGTCGATGTCCATGTCACCATGCTGGGGGAGGCCTTTTACCCCGGCAACGTGCAGGTTGGCACAGGTTTTCTCAAGATCGGCACCAGTTCTTTCACCTACGGCCAGGGCATGTTTCAACAAGGCCGCTGCATCGGGCTGGCGGAAGCCGTCGCCGTGTACGCCGTCGCGGGCAAATCAGTGCCGCTTCCGGACCACCAACGCCTGTGGCTGGAAAAGCACAGGCTTGCCGAGGAGAGCAGTTAGTCTCCCACCTCTCATCCAGCGTCTCACTTGACTGGGAGACGGGAGACGGGAGAAAAAAGTTTTCTTGGGCATCCCCTTGTCACACGATAAACTGTAGAAAGAGGCCAAAAACAGGCCCGATAAATTACTGATCTACCGCTACTGATGACTCAAGGAGGAAAATGCTCTCTCTGGATTTTATGGCATTGCCTCTGCTGGCCGCTTCGGCCCTGGTGTTTGTCGCTGTTTTTATGGGCATCCTGTCTGCCCGTGTCGGGTTTCCCTTTCTACTGGTATTCCTGCTGGCGGGGGGAATTGCCGGTGAAAAGGGCCTCGGCATCGTCTTTGATGATTTCAATCTCAGTTTCTGGGTAGGCAACATCGCCCTCGCCGTCATTCTTATCGATGGCGGTCTGCGCACTGACTATTCCACCTTTCGCACCGGCCTTAAACCCTCCCTGCTACTGGCCACGGTGGGGGTAGTCATGACCGCTGCCCTCACCGCGCTGGCAGCGGTATTGCTGCTGGATCTCAGCTGGCCCATGGCCATACTGCTCGGGGCCATTGTCGGTTCCACCGATGCGGCGGCGGTTTTTTCCCTGCTCAAGTCCTCCGGTGTCCGCCTCAATGAACGGGTTGCGGCAACCCTCGAAATTGAATCTGGCATGAACGACCCCATGGCGGTGTATCTCACACTGGCCTTTATCGGCGTTGTGCTGGCCATGGGTTCCGGTGCGGCGCAGGCGCCCTGGTTGAGCGCTCTGGGAAGTTTCGTCACCCAGTTCGCCCTCGGCACAGTGTTGGGTGTAGCTGCCGGATTCAGCATTGCCTGGCTGATGAACCGGCTGCGGGCCTTGCTGGACAGCGGCGCGGGCATCCTTGCCCTGATGCTGATGTCCGCCGGTATTGGCGTATTTGCCTTCACCACCTGGCTGGGGGGCTCAGGATTTCTCGCGGTGTATATTTTTGGTGTGATTGTCGGCAATCGCGCCCGCAAGGCGGTGCGCCAGGCGCTGTCCGCCGTGGACGGTTTTGCCTGGCTGTCCCAGGCCGCCATGTTTTTGTTGTTGGGGCTGCTGGTGTCCCCGGCGGAAGTTCAGGGCACCCTGTTGCCGGCACTGGGGGTGGCATTCTTTCTGATCATCGTTGCACGCCCCCTGTCCGTATGGCTATGTCTGGCGCCATTTCGCTTCAGCGCCAAGGAAATCGCCTTTATCGCCTGGGTCGGATTGCGTGGCGCCGTGCCTATTGTACTAGCCATATTTCCCATGATGGCAGCTGTCGAGGGTGCCAAAATATTTTTTAATGTGGCCTTTGTGGTAGTCATCACCTCCCTGTTGTTGCAGGGTTCGACCCTACCCTGGCTGGCGAGGCGCCTGGGGCTGTTACTGCCTGAAAAGGATGATCGCCAGCAGTGGCGCAAGGTGTTTGGTGATTTTGTCCTCGACGCCCGTATCAGCGTGGGCCAGGTAAGCGCGTTCTATGACCTGCCGGAACCCGCCAACCCGGATATCACCCTTGGCGCCTGGGTGGCAGCAGAATTGCGTCGCCCCCCCATTATTGGCGACTCCGTCACCATTGGCCATGCCAAAATCGTTGTCAGGGAAATAAAGGGCACGGAAATCGCCATGGTGGGCCTGAAACTGCCGCAGCAATAATCAGCTGGCATCGTGGTAGATAATCCCCAGGGTATGGCGCAATCCTGTGTGAACCGTGCTGACACCATGGCGGTGATGGACCCGGTGAAAACCCCGCTTGCCTTTTACCGGCCGCTGGTTCACGGCAAAAATCACTGCATCACCCCGCTGTAGAGGCACCACCCTGGCTCTGGACTGCATCCGCGGGCGCTGTTCCGTGAGAATAAATTCCCCGCCGCTGAAATCCCTGTCTGGCTGCGCCAGCATGATCACCAGCTGCAGGGGAAAAACCTGCTCGCCATACAGGTCCTGGTGGAGGCAGTTGTAATCACCCGCCCGGTATCGCAGCAGCAAGGGTGTTGGCCTGGTTTGCCCGGCGTTGTGACAGCGCTGAATAAACTCGCCGTGACTTGCCGGGTAGCGGATTTCACTGCCGAGGGATTCACTCCAGCCATTGGCAATGACCGCCAGAGGGCCATAGGTAGACACCCGCAGCGCCGCGACAATATCCGGCAACGGATAGTTGAAATACTGGTACTCCCCGCGCCCGTAGCCATGCTGCTCCATCACTACCCGGCGGCGAAAGCGGTGTTCATTGTCGTAAAACCTCCTGACAGTGTCGCATTCCGTTGAGCGTAACAACCCTTCAACCCGAGAGACACCGCCGTTGTTGAGTTCATCGGCAATCCGTTGCCAGTCCAGGGATGCCGCGCGCTCTTCCATCAATCAGCCCAGCTCGAAACTGGTGATACCGTAGGTGCGGTTGATCGAAATGGCCGGTGCCGGGCCGGTGTACATGCGCGCTGTTTCAAACACCGCAGCCATACCATGGCGCTGCGCAAGAGAGACAGCTAGAGAATTGATTTCCGGCACATCGAGGAAAACCGCTGAATTGCCATCAAGCGTCCGAACCAGGGCGCAAAACAGTGCTTCCGCTTCTTCTTCAGTATCGGCAAACAGCGGACCGATCTTGTAGCCCTGACGACAGGGGCGCATGACGCCATAGCCTGTGAGTTGCCCCGCCCTGCACAGGCCCAGCGCCAGGGTCCCGGGCTGGGCAATCCAGTGGTGCAAGAAATCCTCCCTGGGCGCGGCAAAAAAAGCCCGGTCATAGTTCTCCAGCAGGCTGAATGGCAGTGACAACAGGGATACTCCGTCTTCAGCCAGACTGTTGCCGCTGGCGCTGGTAGCGCCTCCCACCCCCTGGTAACGGACATTGCGGTGGGCCAGACGGAATCCGGATTTGCGATAGTTATCCTGCTGCGTCACCACACCGTCGAGGCCGATCAGGCGCTTGTCGAGGCGCGCCATGGCAGCCTGCCACAGCTGCAGGCCATAACCCTGCCCGCGCAAATCCGGCCTGACCATATAAAAACCCACAAACCCGAAGGATTTACCGTACCTGACTGCGGAAATCACCGCCACCGGCTCGCCCTCCAGCAGCCCCACCAGAAAGCCCTTTGGATCAGCGGCATGGAAAGGCGCTGCATCATAAAGTCCGGGGTTCCAGCCCTCATCAGCTGCCCAGTCAATGGCAAGATTGATATGGCTCAGGGTGGCGGGCTGAATACTGTAGTGGAGGGCTGTCATATACTTGTGTCGGTGATTTGGCACTTCTGAGAATAATGATTGGGTGCGTTGGAATTGAACAGCTCTCGATTGCAACGTTTTCCGAGCCGAATAGTGACCTGATTTTTTGCCTTACTGAAAGCCATAGGCTCCGAGGAATAACCCCTTGCATGCGCTGCATCTTACCATCAATTTCCAACTACCCGGCTGCACCTCACTGAAGGAAAAACGTGGCCGCCTGCGACGCCTGGCTGATCATTTTGGCCGCGACAGCGCCATCGCCGTCACTGAGAGTAATTTTCATGACCAGTGGCAGCGGGGCCAGTGGAGCTTTGTGATTGTTGGTGAAAACAACCGCATCATCGAGGCTCGCAGCGCGGCCATTGAAACCTTCTGCCACCAGCTGGATGCCTATGTCATCGACTGCCATCGCCACTGGCTTTGCTGAAACGCTGCAACCCGGAAGTGACGAAAGTGATGTCTTTCGCGCCAGGTTAAAAATTCACACGGCCAGGATTTGATGCAACGCGGGCACAAGTTGCGGATAGGTGAATTGAAAACCGCTGTCGAGGGCTTTCGCGGGATACACCCGCTGACCGGAAATCAGCAATTCGTCCGCCATCTCGCCAAACAGCAGTCTCATGGCCCAGGCAGGGGTGGGCATAAAAGACGGGCGGCGCAGCACTGCGCCCAGGGCCTGGGCAAACTTCCTGTTGGTAACGGCGCCGGGCGCTGTGCCATTGAGGGCGCCGCACAGACTGGCACAATCCATGGCGTGGCAGATCAATGCCACCAGATCATCCCGGTGAATCCACGACATCCATTGCTGACCTGATGCAATCGGCCCACCCAGGCCCAGCCGGAATGGCGGCAACAGGGCGGCAAGGGCGCCACCCCCTGGACCCAGCACCACACCGGTGCGCAACAGACAGACCCGGGTATTGAAGGATTCAAAACGCCGGGCCTCTTCTTCCCAGGCAGCGCAGAGCTGGTGGGAAAAGCAATCAGCAGCAGCGCCCTGTTCGTCCAGCACTTCATCCCAATGGGGGCCGTAGTAGCCGATGGCAGAACCACTGATCAACAAGCGGGGTTTTTCCGCGACATTATCAAAATAGCTGAAGAGCTGGCTGGTCAGCCCCACCCGGCTGGCATGGAACTGTTCCTTGCGACGGGCACTCCAGCGTCTGTCCGCCAGGGGTTCACCCGCCAGGTTGATCACTGTATCCACCGCCTCCAGCTGGCTCAACTGATCAAGCTTGTTCACCAGGGTGGCATCCGGGGACAGATCCCTTGCCGCTGCTGCGGAATTGCGGGTCAACACCGTGACCTGGTGCCCCACAGAATGCAGTTTCGGACACAGGGCGCGGCCGATAAATCCGCTGCCACCGGTAACCAGCACATGGGCCATGGCAAGTGCCTCAGTATTCCGGCAGTGTCATGGAAGAGAAATACTGCTCCAGTTCATCGCGATTCTGTATGGCACAGGCGCGGTCCACCACATCGCGGCTGAGATGAGGGGCAAAGCGTTCGATAAAATCGTACATATAGCCCCGCAGGTAAGTACCGCGGCGAAAACCGATACTGGTGACACTGGATTTGAACAGGTGCTTTGCTTCCAGTGCAACCAGATCGTCGTCCTCCACCGGGTCATAGGCCATATGGGCGACAATACCGATCCCCAGCCCCAGGCGCACATAGGTTTTTATCACATCCGCATCGGTGGCAGTAAACACCACATTGGGAGACAGCCCACTGGCCCCGAAGGCTTCGTCAAGGCGCGAACGACCGGTAAAACCGAACACATAGGTGACAATGGGATGGGCCGCTACACTTTCGATGGTAATACGGTTGAGCCTTGTCAGGGGGTGGTCCCGGGGCACCAGGATGCAGCGGTTCCAGCGGTAACAGGGCATCATCAGCAAATCCGAAAACAGTTCCAGGGCCTCGGTGGCGATGGCAAAATCCACGTTGCCTTCCGCTGCCATCCCGGAAATCTGCACCGGTGTGCCCTGGTGCATATGCAGGGCGACACCAGGGTATTTCTTGATAAAGGATTCAATCACCGGGGGCAATGCATAGCGCGCCTGGGTATGGGTAGTGGCAATGGAGAGACTGCCGCGGTTGGGAGCGCTGTGTTCACTGGCCAGTTGCTTGATGCTTTCGACATTGTGCAGCAACTCACCAACAATCTTGAGAATCTCCTGCCCAGCGGGAGTCACACGGGTGAGGTGCTTGCCGCTGCGGGAAAAAATCTCCACCCCCAGCTCATCTTCCAGGAGGCGAATCTGCTTGCTGATGCCCGGTTGAGAGGTATACAGACTCTGGGCCGTAGCGGACACATTGAGATCGTGGTGGGCGACCTCCCAGACATAGCGCAACTGCTGTAGCTTCATCCCGATGACTCCTGCAATGGGTGACCACTTGCTTGGGATGACCAGGAAAGAGGATCAAGGTCAACAAGCCGTAGACGATCTGGCTATAAAAATATCCGAAACCATTACTCAACAGAATAGTTGCTAACAGCTAAAGTTACCACCCGTGTTCATTCACTGGCCAGGCCGCCCAGGGTCTGAGCTCAACCCATACACGCTACAGATTCTCCCTGATCCAGCTGAGCACATCACCATGGTGGCTTTTAGTGTTGACCTTGGGCATAAAGTGTCTGAGGCGCCCGTCCTTGCCGATGATAAACGTCATGCGGTGAATGCCGTCATACTCCCTGCCCATAAACTTTTTTGGCCCCCACACCCCGTATTTGTCCGCCACGGCATGATCTTCATCCGCCAGCAGATCAAAATTGAGATCCTGCTTGTCCTCGAATTTTTTCAGGTTTTTGACCGGGTCGGGGCTGACCGCCAGAACCACCGTATCCAGCGCGTCGAAATCCCCCTTGCTGTCGCGGATGCCACAGGCTTGGGTAGTGCAGCCCGGCGTCATGGCCTTGGGGTAAAAATACAGCACCACATTCTTGATGCCCTTGAAATCCTTGAGGCTGACTTTCGCGCCGCGCTGGTTGGGCAGGGTAAAGGCTGGCGCCAGATTGCCGACTTTGGGCTGGATCATTGCTGTGTCTCCCTTGATTGAATAGCGGATATTCAGCGGATTCTAGCCACTACCGCCAAGAGTTACACGGATGATTTTCTGCCTTGCAGTTCATCTTGCAAATCCCTGGTTTCAGTAAGGCAAGTATAAATTGGGACAACACCTGTACAGGCTCAATATGATTGCATGGGGAATTCAAACTGCTTAATGCGCAAGCAAATCCTTTACGGCATCCAGGCCAGCCTGGGCACAGGCTTCATCATCAAGGGCAGTCCCGCCGCTAACGCCAATACCACCCAGCTGCACGCCGCTGGCGGTGAATACAGGCAAGCCGCCCGACAGCACGGAAACGCCAGGAATCAACTCGATACCGGGGGTTTTAAGCGCCATTTCCCCCAATTCGCGGGTGCCGAATGGCAGGCGCGCCGACGTACCGGATTTGTCCCGGGCTGCATCCACACTGATCAGAAAGGATCCATCCATACGGCTGAAATATTTGAGGAGACCGCCCTGATCATGGACAGCGATCACCATTTTCCAGCCCTTTTCTGTGGCCAAACGCTCACAGGCATCAGCCATCAACCTGGCTGTTTTAAGATCGAGGACAGGCGCAAGGGTTTGTGCCATGCAGAAGCCGGAGGTGATCGCAAACAAAACGCCAATGGAAGGGGTGAAAAGTTTCATGATGGCAATTCCTCAGAATTGTGGTGGAAGAGAGATACCAATCTGGCACTGCAAATGCAGTGGTTCACTCGTTGACTCTGGGAACGAAAACCAGAGCGATAGCAACCACCACGTACGCTTTGAAAATGTACGAGTCCATTTTCAAGCACTCTTCAGGCACTCTCCCGCAGGTTGATTCACTTGTTCGCTTTACACAAAGCCATAGATCCGCTCAAACAGCCAGAAGGAGGACAGTACGCCCACCAGGTATACCACCACCAGTCCGGCCTGCCGGCGCCGGTCAAGAAGCGACATGAAGTTGAAATAGCGGATTGCCCTCCCCGCCAGCCACCCCAAGCCAATCACCGCCAACACAAAGAGTACCTGTCCGATCTCGACACCCACATTGAAAAACAGCAGTGCCAATGGAACCTCTGTCTGCGGCAGTCCCACCTCGAAAAGCACATTGGCAAAGCCGAAACCGTGCAGTAAACCAAAGGAACTGGAGACAGCCACTGGATAGCGCCAGGTGAGACTGTCCTTACGCCCGACAATAATTTCCCGTGCCAAAAATACAATGCTGAGGGCGATAAAAGCTTCAACCGGGCCAATGGGCAATTTCACCAATTGCAGGGCTGACAGTGCCAAGGTGATGGAATGGGCCACGGTAAAGCCGGTCACTGTAATCAACACCCTGCGCCAGGTACCAGCGATCCACAGCAGGCACACCAGAAACAGCAGATGATCAATCCCTGCCCAGATATGCTCAATGCCCATCAATGTATAGTATTTGACGACACGGGAAGGAGTTTCGGCATCGGGCACCGTCCACACCCTGGTATCCGGGCTGAGTACCGAGGTGTGTTGCTGGCCAGAAATACCATGGTAGCGCACCAACGTGGAGAGTGACGGGTTGGCGCCGGGATAACGAATCACCAGTTGCTGGCCGGATAGATCGCCATCACACAGCCAGGTTGCCCTGCGCGACGTAGCTGCCGCAGTGACGCTCTCCACCATGTCACCCTTGACTGCACAGTGATCCGGAAGCTCGATAACAGGTATGTCGTTATAGGGCAGCGAGGGCGGCATTTTCCATTTCATCTGGATAATACCGGCCTGAATTTCCTTCATTTCGATATACAGTGGACGGCTGTCGTGGGCCAGTGTTGCGGAGGTCAGGCACAGCAGAAACGGCAACCACAGCCAGCGAGCAAGATGTTTCATCAGCCCTTCTCCCCTTCCACAGCGGCCTCAAGCTCCACGGTCTGCACCCGGTATTCATCGATAATGGCATTCTTCAGCTCCTCCATTTTTTCCGTCAACATAAACTGACGGGCATCATCCATCACCCGCTGGCGCACCTCAGCCAGCTGCGGAGACCTGGCCTCCACATGACGTGTCAGCATCACCAGATGAAAGCCATGGGGCGACTCGAATGGTCCGCGCCAAACTGAAGCGTCCGGCGCCAGGGCAAACAACTGTTGCGCCATACCATCACCGAGGTGGCTGGCAACCATATCCTCGGCGCGCTCCACGTAGTTCAGGTGGTAGGAAAACCGGTCGCCGTAGAGGGGCGCTTTTTCAAACGGAAGCTGTTGCTGGTTGATCTCATCCAGTGTTTGCCTTGCCAGTTTTTCCGCCTCTTCGTCACCGTGGCGGCTGCGACTGAAAAACACATGGGTAAAGGTCACCGTGGCCGGTTCGCGATAGGCATCCCTGTGGGTTTCCCAGTAACGGGCCAGGTCATCCTCCGTGAGGGGCAACTCCGTATCCACGAAACCACGCAGCAAAAATTCCAGCTGCTGGATCAGGCGAAGGCGCGCAACATAGTCATTTTTGTCGAGTTGCAACTCTTTCGCCTCGCGGTACAGCGCTTCCTCGCGCACATAATCGTCGATCAGTTTGTCTCGCTCCGCTTCGGTCAAGCGGGTAAAAGTATCCCTGAAACGTTCCGGGTCAAAAGCCCTGGCGCGGTATTGCATATGAGTCAGAAGATTTTCCCGATCCACCAGGATGGTTCTGGGGTCCAGCGCTTCAGTGTCGGCATTGAACTGGTTGTAAACAAAAAACAGAGCCGCGCCGGCAAGCAGAAAATGCACAAGGGGATCACGCAGAAATTTCATTATCATTTTACTCCCGTTGAAGGGTTACAAATCTGTCACTGCAACGCGGTGACACCGGGCTAATTATATATCTTGGCACGCGGGCATTCCCGGACAAGGCATCAAGAATAAAAAACCGGCAAAAAATACAGTTAACCATATTATTGCCGGAAAGCCATGAGACGGTATTTAGCAAGGAATTTTCAGGGCAACCCTTGCCTCGCGCGGCGACGTATTCCCCATTTAAAATTGATATTCAGCACTCACACCATAGGTTCGGGGGTCCGCCCAGAATCCACGCAGACCCATGGCATTCCCGGCGGCTTCGTTAAAGTATTCCTCGTCGGTAAGGTTGCGTCCCCACAACGACAGCGACCATTTGTCGCCGGGGCTGTAGTAAGCGGCCCTGGCATTGACCAGGCCGAAGCCTTCCTGTCGAAGCCAGGTGCGAGCGATGGGATCAACGGGGAAATCAAAGTTGTAATCGTCCTTGTAGGAGTAGGTCACAGACACCGGCAACCTCCCCTGCCCAACCATAAACTCGTAAGCGGCGGTCACTGTGTAGGAGTAATCAGACGAGCGCAGCAGCGATTCGCCATCGGCAACAAAACTGTTGTAGGGGGCGTGATTGGGGTTGGTCCTGCTTGCGGGAGCCATACCAGGGGTGGGCGACGCGGTACCGATGGTGTCGTCGAGAATGGCGCGATAAATCTGTGGCGCCGGCGTGTAATCGTCGTACTCCGAATCCAGCAGGTTGAGGCTTGCCGACAGTGTAAATGCGTCGGTTACCAGCCAGGTGACATCCAGGTCCAGCCCGTACAACTGGGCTTCGCCAGCGTTTTCCGTAGATGGGGCGCCACCACTATCGGCTGCGCGCGTTACCTGAAGATCGGTATAGTCGTAGTAATAGAGACTGCCGTTGACCCGCAGGGTGCTATCGAAATAATCCCCCTTCATACCCAGCTCGACCATATCGAGAATTTCCGGATCCAGGCCATTGGGGGTCGAGGTGGCGGGGAAGTTGTAGCCGCCACTCTTGAAGCCCCTGGTGTAGGTCAAGTAGGTCATGGTGCTGGGCAGATGGTATTCAAGGGTCACCAGTGGCGTCACTTCGTTCCAGCTTTCGTCAAATGCTCGGGGTAAGCCGGGGGTGATGGTGCCAATACCGGCGCGGTTGCTGTTGACAAGGTCCACGTCGCGGTTTTCATAGGAGTAACGCGCCCCCGCCTTGAGGGCCCAGCGCTCCGAAAAATTCCAGCCGATGTGACCGAACAGTGCCGCTGCTGTGGTTTCCGTCGTCTGACGACCCTGGGACACACTGGGCAGAATCGCCGTAAAAAAGTTGAATTCGGTGGTATGCGTGTCCTCGTAATAAAAGGCGCCCAGGGTCCAGTCCAGATCGCCCTGACTTGACGACAGGCGGAATTCCTGGGACCAGGTTTCCGAGTCATCAAACGCGAGGGACGGGGTGAAAAGAGGCGCCGTGGTGCCATCGCCTTCCTGCGTCCATTCCATGTAAAAGTCGGCGTAGGTGGTGATGGATACCAGGTCGACACTGCCCATGGCGTGCTCGATGTGCAGCTCGCCGGCCAGTTCGTCGCCATCGGTGGCCTGCTGGGTGTCGGTGGCGATATGTTCACGGTCGGGGCCGTACAGTGCTGCAAAATTTGCCACCCCAACGTTGAGTTCCGGTGGACCCAACAGAGCGCCGTCGTGGCCCTGGTAGTCGTCCTGAGTCCAGTAATCCACCGACAGGTTGGCCACGGTGTCCGGGGTCAGGTCCCAGCGGAATTTGCTGGACAGCTTGCTGACATCCTTGCTACTGATATCGTCCCTGGCTCCAGGCACAACGCCCACCGCAATATTGTCCTGCCAGGCATCGCGTTGGGTGGTCTGTCCCGACAGGCGCATGCCGAACGCTTCGGTGATCGGGATATTGACCGTGCCCGAGACCTCCCTCATATCATAGTTGCCGATACCTGCCCGGATGGTGCCCTCAAATTCCTCGCTGACGGGCTTTTTGATCACCCTGATGGCGCCGCCGGTGGCATTGCGGCCATAGAGGATGCCCTGGGGGCCTTTCAATATCTCCACACGCTCCACGTCGATCCCCAGCTCCAACTGGTTGCCACTGCCCCGGGGCACATAGCGATCCCCCACGTAGGTGGCCACACTGTTGTCCAGGCCGTTGAGGGTAAAGCGGGTGCCGACCCCCCGCAGGTAGGGCGATCCCAGTGTGCCCAGTGAGGTAAACACCAAGCCAGGGGTCGCCATCTGCAGGTCCGCCGCATTTTTAATGCCCATATCCTGCAGGGCATTCTCACTGAAGGCGGAAATGGCGATGGGCACCTCCTGCATGCTTTCCGTGCGCTTCTGGGCGGTGACCACTACCTCCTCAAGTTGTGCGTTAGCGACCTGACCGAGCGACAGCATTGCGCCGGCTACCGCTGTGCCGATGAGCGGTCGAATGAAACAGGTTTTTGGCTGTTGTGTGCTGATTTTCATAACGCTTCCCCTTTATATGCGGCTATATGCGGCCTTTGGCCTGTGTTGTGTGATGTAAATTTATCTTTCGGATTTACGGTGGTTTGATGCGCCGCCCACGCTTATGGCGTATACCAGATAGGCGAGGTGTAGGCCCTGTCCTGTACTACCATGGGCGCCTTTTCCGATATCGCCACACCAAAGTATTTGGCGTCGTAGGCGGTCCAGCGCGGGGTAGGAATCTGCAGCACCCGCACGTAATAGAAGGCGCGCTGGTCGGCATCGAAATCCGGATCAGTCCATACTGTGGCCAGTTCCGTAGCGCCGATGTCATTGGTGTAGGTAGCATTGGCCACATCCACGGTGTTGCCCACGGCAGGCGCCTTGCCAGTGCGGCGGTTGACCTTGCGACCATCTGACAGCGCCACGTTATGGATTTTCTCGTGGGTCTTGCCCTCGGCATCGAGCCAACCCTTGATGATCTGCACGCGATCGAGATTGGCACCATCGGGATCTTTCACCGCAATGACGAGAAAATTGGGGGATTTCTCGCTGTCCACACGGGTCAGATCGCCCCCCATGGGAACGCCCTTGCGATAACTTTCCTCGGCATAGTCGGGGCGCACCAGGTCCTTAGTGGCAAAATCCCAGCCACCGAAAAAGCGCACCTGAATCCTCGGGCCTGTGCTGGCATAGACCTCGCGGCGTTTCATGGCGTCGAACAGCGCTTCGCGGGTGTTGTTTTCGGCCCATACTGCGGCCAGACCGGATGCGTTGAGTTTCCAGATTTCCTGCAGCACATGGGCCATCTTCAGGTTTGTCCGGTCGGCGGAGGGTTCGTCATCGGCAAACTTGCCAAAGAAATTATCTTCCTCTGCTGTGCTCAACGCGGTATGGGAATCGGTGCTGCCGATCAGGCCGAACTTGAAGGGGTTGATACCCAGATTTTCTTCGTGGCGCAAACCTTCCCGCAGCGCCGAACGGGCGTATTCATACTGCAACATCTCCGGTTTTTTCCTGGCCGTCAGGGTGATATTGCCCTCATCCCATCTTTCAAAATCGGCAAACTCATCCTCCGCAGAGAGATAGGGGTGGGTTTCACCGTCGCCCTTAACCTGGGTGACCTCGTAAACAGGCTCCCAACGTGAACGCAGGCGGGCATAATCCTCATCAAGGGGCTGTCCGGACTCGCGATTGGGGGAGAACATGCGGCCATTACTGACATTGCCGTTGTGGGCGATGGCCATGACCTGGCCGCCTGTTTCTTGTTCGTAGTCCGCCAGGGCATGCCAGAGATCTTCAGGGTCCAGGCTGTGCTGTGCAGTAAACGGCAAGACTGCGCCTGCCGTCTCAGCATCATCACGGAAAAGCACAACCCTGTGCAGATTGTCACCGCTCACCATGGACGTCCATTCATATGCCACAAAGGCGGTAAAAAGGCCGGGGGTGTTGTACTTGTCAGCGGTCAGGGCTGCGTCCTTCCAGATGCTCGACCGCAACCCGTCGGGCAGCTGATACTTGGGGTCAGTACTTTGAATGGCATCGGCAAATTCAATACCCAGCTTGTCATTTTCGTTGTTGCGCAGGTAACCCGCCCAGCGCTGCCCTATTTCCCAAGCGCCAAGCTGGGGATCACCCTGCTCCAGGCGCGCGTAGATTCCCAGGTATTCGGCGTGATCAGACACGGCAAGAAAATCCAGGGGGCGGCGCAAACGTGCAGGCATATCGTTATCGGCCACCACCACTTCACCGCGGGCAAAGCGGTAGGCATCATCGGGTGTGAGGCGGGTATGCATGGTATAGGCATCCGCTGACATCCTGGTGTGCAGATGGGTATCGCCCCAATACACATTGGTGGATTTATTGCGCGCAGCGGGTGAATAGCTTTCGGCATTTGTTGCCGTGGCTACTTTATCCACAGCGCGCTCAGCACCATGGGCGATGGCAGTAAGCCCCAATACAGCGGCAGAGAAAAAGATGGTCAAACGGCGGCGCTTGACACCGCGAGAGATATTGTCTGGTGATTGTGACATTTGCAGACTCCTTATTGTCGCTGGCTGACACCCTGTCCAGCTATGCTCGACAGGGTGTCCACAAGTGCTATTGCCTTGCTGATATTTCGTTTCCGATTGGCCCTAGCAGTTATTCTTTCGTCATATACCTACAACGCAGCAAAAGCAAAAAGCCGACAAACATATTTGTTTTTTATTTTCAGATGCAGTCTGAGGGGCCTTGGAGCGCCAAAGACAGGTGACCGATCTTGACAGGAAGCCGCTCCAACACCCTTTGAGGAGAGTGCGAAAGCGGGACAAACAAAGCATCCGGAATGACGACAAGCCGGGGAAAATTAAAATTACTTATTTATTTTCAACAGGTTGCGAATATAAAGAGGCTGCATACCTGCTCCTTGGCTACAGCAATATAAGGTGGCAGATCGATAGTTTGTCGGGTACACCTGTGTCCGCAACGCTTTTCACTACCACCTCAAAATCGCCAGCTGGCTTGCAGCGCCAGAGTGCGCGGCCTGTCCAGATGCTTGAAGTAGCTGCCCGGCGAAAGTGGCACATCGTCACCGTAGTGGGAAGTTTTCTCATCGGTCAGGTTGCGACCCACCAGCGCCAGCTCCCAGCCACTAACCAGTGATTCAAGGGAGATACGGGCATCGATCTTGTAAAAGCTGTCCTGGCGGAAATGGGGGTCGAGATCGTTGGCGGTGTAAAAGGCGTCGGAATACACAACGTCAGTGGCGATGGCCAGCAGGTAGTTATCCGCCAGGGACTTTTCCCAGGTCAGGTTCCAGTGGGCAGAGATATCCGGGGCATATTGCAGATCCTTGCCGGAGAGGTCGTTCAGACAGAGCTGACCCTGTGGGGTCATAGCTATTTGAGGAAAGGAACATTGGGCTTGGGGAAATTTATGGTGCTTTGCATCCAGATAGCTGACTGCAAACGCTGTACGCAGCGTGTCAGTCAGAGCCCAGTTGACGTCCACCTCGCCGCCCTGGGAGATGGCCTCCGCCGCATTGCCCACCAGAAAACCGATATTGCCGTCAAAGGTACTGACCTGCAGATCGCTGTATTCGTTGCGGAAAATGGCCACGTTGAGAGTCATGGCGCCATCCAGCAGGGTGCTTTTTGAGCCGATTTCCAGAGAGTCGACTTCTTCTGGCTCAAACAAAAAAGGGCCGATGGCCGGGGAATTGGTTGCCAGATCAAAACCACCAGACTTGTAGCCCTGGCTGAATTTCGCATACAGCATATGGTCCTCAACCGGACGCCATTCCAGGGTCAAGGCGGGAGAGAAGTTTTCGTCACTGCGGGAGCCTTCGAGCACAAAGCCTGGCCCCAACGCGCAGGCTGGCTGGCCCGTGGGGATAAACGTCTTGTAGACCGTGCAGAAGTTATTGGCAATGCCGTCCTTTTCATCTTTCGAATAGCGGCCACCCAGGGTGGCGCTAATAGCGTCAGTGACATGCCAGGTAAGCTGCCCAAAGATCGCCTTGGAGGTGGTCTCCTGACGGGTCAGCTTGGTACGTCCGGCCTGAAGTGGGATGCCCCTCGGGTTCAAGTCCAGCCCAAGATTTGCAGTCCACTCCATCTCGCTCTTTTCGACATAGACGCCTGCAATGTACTCGATGGCGCCACCGGTGGCCGAGGCAATGCGCAATTCCTGGCTGTAGGCTTCGAACTCCTCATCGCGCACCGCTTCCAGCACTTCCTGATGGGTGTAGTCGCTGTCCAGATACATGTCATCGGTGTGCTCGGTGTAGCCGGTGACGGACGTCAGCACATGCCCGTCGAGATCCCAGTTGATGGTCCAACCGGCGCTCAACGCTTCCAGCTTTTCGAAACCATAGCCACCATCAAAGCGGTTGTAGGCGGTGACTGTGGTTTTGTCGTCGAGGCGGCAGTCGTCAATACCCGCAACAAAGCCCTGCATGGCCGGGCTGCACTGGGTGAGCTGGGCAGTTTTCTCATTCTGACGAAGGCGCGACCAGGTCAGCTTGCCGATCATATCCAGCCCGGGGGCTGGTTCCCACAGGGTGCTCAGGCGCGCCACAAGATCGTCTTCCTCACCAATATTCTGGCCGTTGAAAGTGTTTTTCAGCCAGCCGTCCATCTCGGCGTGGCGCACGGCAAAACGGGCGCCGAAGGTGTCGGTCAGCATGCCGCCATAGGCCGCTTCCATGACCTTTTCATTGGTTTCGAATTCATAGCCCAGCTTGACGTAGCCCTCAGGCTCCGCACCGGGGCCACGGGTGGTCATGGTAATGGCACCGGCAATGGTGTTTTTGCCAAAGAGAATGCCCTGGGGACCTTTGAGGATTTCGACCCGCTCCAGGTCGAACATGCCATTGCGGCTGCTGCGATCGCGACCGTAATAAATGCCGTCGACATAGGTGCCCACCGACTGTTCAAAACCCTTGTTGCCGGCGCTGCCGATGCCGCGGATATACAAAAAGCTGCCGGTGGAGGCTTCGGTATTGGAGACACCGGGAGTGTAGGCCGTCAGGTCATCGAGACGGCCGATGCCCATGGCTTCGACCTTCTTGCCTGAAATGACCACAACAACAATAGGCACATCCTGCAGCCTTTCCTCCCTTTTTTGTGCCGTAACGATGATTTCCTCTATCCTTCCAGTACCGGAAGCCTGTTTCAGCAATAAGGATTCTTCCGCCCGTTCTCCCGGCTTTTTCTTCACAACGATGGTAGCGGACCCTTCTACACTGAATACAAGATCGCTGCCACGCAGCAATATTTCCATGGCACTGGCAGCCGAAAAATTGCCCCGCAGCGCAGGGCTGTCAAGCCCGCGCAGTGACTGCTCGGCAAAAACAATCTGCAATCCGGTTTGCCTGGCAAGGCTTGTCAGGGCGCGGCCCAGGGGTTGCGATTTCAGGTCGATTGCAACGACGTCATTGATATCACCTGCCGCAACAGTCAATGACAGGCACAGAAAAATCAAACCGGACAAAAAGGCCAGTTTTACAGGGGAAATAACCTTCGCTCGCGGCAACAGTATATTGATCAGGGTATACCGCGCTCCGGCTCCGCCAGTTTTTTGATTATCATCACTACAACGCACAGGAATATAAAACCCGACAAATAAATTGCACTAATTTGACGCCCTGAGTAGACTCATTTTGTGCGCACCACAAACTCTACCATATGGCACACACAGTATCTGTTCATAGACCGCCATTCGCTGTAACCGACAACCTGATTCATATCCCCATGTGTAGACCCCCTGAAAGGCAGTATCTGGAACAGGTGTTTATCAATAACAGACTTTCCTTGCAGAGTTATTTGCGCCGCTGCCTCAGCTCAAACGATGATGCGGCTGACCTGCTGCAGGAATGCTATCTAAGGCTGATTCGCACCACAAAGCCCTTGTCCACGCAAGACATTGCCAGAGCCTGGCTATTTACCATTGCCCGCAATCTCGTGGTTGACCTGTTCCGCAGGCGATCCGTAAGGGGCTATGACAGCCAGGTCAATGTCGAGGAAGCGGAGATCCAGGATTGCAATCCAAACCCGCAGGAAGCCCTTGAAATGGCCCAGACACTGGCACAGATCAAAACCTGTATCAAAAAAATGCCTGATACTACCCGCAAAGTGTTTGTTCTCAGTCGCTTTGAGGAACTAACCTACACTGAGATAGCCCAACGACTATCGTTAAGTACCCGCACAGTGGAGCGCAAGATGAGCGAAGCCATGTCCCTGATGAACAAACACCTGGATGATCACCGTGTCCGCAACCGACAATAGCCCGACAGATCAGATGACGAGTCCCGACTGGTTTTCCAGGGTATTGTCCGATCAGACCGCCCCTGAAGATCTTGCCCGCTACGAACAGAGGCTGAAAGACGACAGCACCTTCCGGGACGAACAGGGCAAACTCATGAACCTGTGGGATACCGCCCGGCTATTAAAGGATGATCCGGACATTCAGGACGAAATTGCCAGCACCAGGGTAACGCAACTGGCTGGATGGCGATCGCGCAGGCAGCCTCTGCTGCAAACCGGTTTGGGGCTGGCTGCTGCCGTGGTGCTTGCCTGGGGCGCCCTCTTCTATTCCCAGCACAGCGGCGTCGACCCCGCCACCTATCACTACAGGACCGCAGTGGGCCAACAGCAGACTGTTACCCTGCCGGACGATTCGAGGATCACCCTCAATACCGGCACCGAACTTCGGATTGAATACAGCGATACTCTTCGTCGCGCAGAACTGATGGCAGGCGAGGCGACCTTTGATGTCACCAGTAACACAGCACAACCCTTTGAAGTACACGCCAGTGGTGGTGTGACCCGTGTGCTGGGCACCCTGTTCAACGTGGAAAGGCGGGACAATGGGACAACACGGGTTTCAGTGATGGAAGGCAAAGTGCAAGTGCACAGCCCTGACAGCGCAACCACAGTGCAATTAGTGCCAGGCCAGGCCGTTGAATATGATCTCAAGGGCCTTGGCACCATCACCGCTGCCGATCAGGATCGCATCACCGCGTGGCACAAGGGACGCATTGAATTCCACAACTGGCCCCTGGCGGATATTCTCAGGGAATATAACCGCTATTCTGCCGAAAAAATGTATGTCGACCCCGGCGTAAAGGATATCTATTTTTCCGGCTCCTTTACCCTGGAAAACAAGGATGAACTGATCAAAGCAATTGAAAACGCCTTTAATATTCAAATCCATACAGCGCCCGCCACGCCCTCTTCCTAGCCAGAGGTTTGTTGTCAAAAAACATTGGCCACAGTGACTGAATCATTTTTACACCCAGTCCGCTGTCTGGCTTGAGTCATTCCTCAAGCCATCAAGTCCTGCCGGTTTCAACATGGAGCCGTGCCTGGTCACGACACAGCCCTTTCGATAACAGGGTCATCATTCCGTGCTTGACCTCGGCAAGCTTTTTGCCGTCAATAGAAGCCCTGTTGCGACCCATGGAGAAGTTCATGCCCCCGGCTTTTGTGAATCTGCTGACACCGATCCTGGTTAGCGCCCTCTGTACTTTTCTGTTGGTGGCGTGCAGCCCCAACCACGACGATCATCAGCCCGGGGGCGCTGCCCAACCGAGTACAGAGGTTACTGATACTGCGCCCCCAGAGTCCAGTCCGGACATTGACGGAGAACAATCACAGGAACTTTCACAGGAACTTTCACAGCAGCCAAGCGCAACAGCTCTGGATTTCCAGCAGCAGTGCAAAAGCTGGCTCGCGGAACTGGACCAGGGCATTAGCAGCCTGGAAGCGGTTGCCGCGCCCTATACCCTGGAGCGGGTTCTGAACCCCCTTAACGAGATCCATATCAGGCTCTTTGATGGCTCCAGCCTTGCCAGCCTCTATGAATCGGTGCATCCGGATGTGACGGTGCGCAATGCAGCGGCGGAATGCACCAGTGCACTGGCGGATATCGGCAGCCGTCTGGGTCTGTCAAGGCCCATATACGACGCCCTCAATCAGGTGGATGTCAGCGCTGAAAGCGCAGATACCCGCTATTTCCACTTCACCACGTTGCGGACTTTACGCCTTGCCGGGGTGGACAGGGATGAAGCCACCCGCACCAAAGTGCGGGAACTCAACGACCGCATGACCCGCATCGGCCAGACATTTGACAGAAATATTCTCGATGATGTGCGCTATATCGAAGTAAGCCCGGAGGATCTGGCGGGCCTGCCGGAGGATTTCATCGCCAGCAGACCCGTGGAGGAAAACGGCAAGATCCGTCTCTCTACCCGCTATGTGGATATTGTGCCGGTGTACACCTATGCCCACTCCGATGAGGTGCGGCGCCTGCTGCGCAGGGAAGAGCGGTCACGGGGCTACCCCCAAAACGATGCAGTGCTGATGGATCTGCTGAAAACCCGCCATGAACTTGCGCAGTTACTGGGCTTTGACAACTATGCAGACCTGATCACTGCGGACAAGATGGTGGGCAACGCTGCCAATGCCCGTGATTTCATCGACAGCTTTCACGACCTGGTAAAGCCCGCCGCCATCAGGGATATGGATGAGTTGCTGGCCCGTCAGAAGCAGTTCAATCCCCAGGCAACACAGGTGGAACGCTGGCAGGCGTCCTATCTTGAGGAGCTTGTGCGCAAGGAAAAGTATCAGGTGGATGCCGCACAACTGCGTCAGTATTTTACCTACGGCAAAGTGCGCGACGGTATTTTTGCCCTGGTGTCGAAAAAGTTTGAAGTGGAAATCCGCCCCTGGCAAACGGACACCTGGCACCCGTCAGTGGAATCCTACGAAATGTACCGGGACGGCAAGCTGATGGCCCGCTTCCATCTGGATATGCATCCCCGTGAAGGCAAATACCAGCATGCAGCGGCGTTCAGCACCCAGGTGGGCATTGATGGCAAGCAACTGCCGGTGTCAACACTGGTGTGCAATTTTGCCGGCGGCAATGACCCCAATGAGGCGCTGGAATTCAGCGAAGTGCGCACCTTCCTCCACGAATTCGGCCATCTGGTCCACGCCCTGTTTGGCGGCCAGCAGCGTTGGGCCACCCTCAGCGGTATTGCCACGGAATGGGATTTTGTTGAAGCGCCCTCGCAAATGCTCGAAGAATGGATGTACGACAAGGACACCCTGCAGTCCTTTGCCATCAACAGCCAGGGTGAAACCATACCGGACGAGATGGTGCAAAAACTCCGGGATGCCCGCCGTTTTGGCGATGGCATGATGAGCAACCTGCAGATTTTCTATTCGGCACTGTCCCTTGAGTACCACAGTCACGATCCTGCCACCTTCAACCTGCTGGACAAAATGCTGGAGCTTGAGGCCCACTACTCCCCCATGCCCCACCAGCAGGACACCTATTTTTACGCCAATCTCGGCCATCTCAATGGCTATTCCGCCATTTACTACACCTACATGTGGTCGAAAGTCATCGCCATGGATCTGTTCAGTGAGTTTGAAAAAAACGGGCTGGATGATCGTGACACGGCAAGGCGCTATCGCGATCTTATCCTGGTTCCGGGTGGCACCAGACCTGCGGCACAGATGGTGGAAGATTTTCTCGGTCGGCCCTATAGCCTGGATGCCTTTGCAAAAAGCCTGGAGCCTGAAAATGAAAAGTGAAATATTCGCTTTTAAAAAGTGTTACCAGAATATTCACCGGGAGACACCGTGATTTATTTCCCCCTGACCATCGCCGACAGCCTTGCCTTTGTGCTTTTTCTCACGGCCTGGATCAGTTACACCTATTACGCCAAATACCGGGCAAAGCGCTCCTATACGCTGTCGAGCCTGATGCGCCGCCACCGGGAGCAGTGGATGCGGGAAATGCTGCGGCGCGAAAATCGCATCAGCGATGCCACCATCATTGGCAATCTGGAGCGGGTGGTAACCTTTTTTGCATCCACCACCATTCTTATTCTCGCGGGTTTGCTGACCGCCATTTTTGCCTCGGAAAACCTCCTCAAGGTGCTGGCCAACCTGCATCTGTCCGGCACCACCAGTGTGGAGGTGATTCAGTTCAAGCTGTTTGTCATGGTGCTGATTTTTGTCTATGCGTTTTTCAAATTCACCTGGAGTGTGCGGGAACATATTTTCAGCTCCATCCTGATTGGCAGTGCGCCGCAATTCGACAAACTGGATCAGCTGGGTGCTGACGAGCTGGAAAAAATTGCCCTGCAAGCGGCAAAGATGTCCGACCTTGCCAACCACGATTTTAACCACGGCCTGCGCGCCTATTATTTTGCACTGGCACTGCTGGGCTGGCTGATCAACGGCTGGATTTTACTGCTCGCTACCCTGTGGGTGATCGCCGTGCTGTACGGTCGGGAATTCAACTCCAAGGCCCTGCAATTGCTGCGCGAGAACTGATAACTGATAACTGATAACTATTAAAAGGACCAACCCATGAAAATCCCGCCACTGCTTTTTGTCCTGATTGCCGCCCCGATAACCTTATTGGCAGCAGATCAACGGGTAGTCAATGCCCCCAATATCGAAGACATGCTCACCACCCCCGATGGCAAATGGGTGATAGGCAGCGGCATGGCGGTGGCCAACAGCCAGCCCGGCGGGCTTTACGCCATCAATATCGCCAGCAAATCACTGGTGCGCCTGTATCCCCTTGAGGCCACCAACGCACACTCAAATGTGCAACCTGTTGGCAGCAGTTGCCCGGGAGAACTGTCACCCGGGGATTTTGCACCCCACGGCATCAGCCTGCAACAGACGCCAGATGGCAGCTGGTCACTGTATGTGGTGAATCACGGTGGCCGGGAGTCGGTTGAGAGGTTTTCCCTGGCAATGGGCAAGGAGGCTGAGCAGCCCGTGGTGACATGGCAGGACTGTATTGTGCTGCCCCCCGGCACCTCGGCAAACAGCGTGGCAGTGGCCACTGACGGCGCCGTCTATATCACCGCAGCGGGGGATGCGTTTATGACTGCGTCAGCAGGAAAGAACGACACCCTTCAAGTACACAGCGATATTCCCTTTCCCCCCGGCGGCATCCTGGCGTGGAGCAGCACACTGGGCTGGCGGGAAATTCCCTCCGCCAATATTTCCCAGCCCAACGGCCTGCTGCTGTCGGAAGACAACCAGCATCTCTATGCGGCGGACTGGACCGGCAAGGCGGTGCTGCACATCGACCTGCAAAATTCACAGGCATCGCGGTCATTGCTGCTGGATTTTATGCCGGACAATCTGCGCTGGGACAGCAATGGATATTTCTGGGCCGCCGGGCACACCGCTGCCCCCAAAAGCGTCGTTGAATGCTATATCTCAACGGCTTCAGAATGTTCACTGGACTGGGCACTGGCGCGCATTGATTCACAGGCAATGGTCAGTGACTGCCAGCAGCTTGTGCCCGCAACAGAGACACCCGGTGAAATAACTGTCAGTGGCATTACAGTGGCGCTGCCTGTTGCCGACACCCTCTGGCTCGGTACTTTCAGGGGCACTGCCATCAATATCCGCAACACCGCCAGGCCAATCCAGGAAAAGAGCTGTATTCAGCCTTGAAAATGCATCAGGTGGGCCATTCGGTACCGGCGGGCATCTGTTCCATGGATTGTTTGAGATCGAAATAATCCCGCCACTCGCGAATAATGCCGTTTTCGATTTCAAACACACCCATGGCGCGGAATTTGATCATGCGGTCGGCAAGTTCATAGCAGTCTGTGCGTTCGGTCAAAACAGCACCCTTTGCCTCGTCGGCGGCAATATTGTGCAGCACGTATTGCACTGACAGGGCGTGTTCGTGGATGGAGGCGAGAATTTTCCATATTTCTTCGCGCCCGGTGACACTGCCCACCGGCACATTGGTGAATACCGATTGATCGTCAAAAAACCCCAGGATTCTGTCCTTGTCATTGGCCTCCATGGCTTTGATAAATTCCAGCACAATGTTGAGACAAGTCATTTCTGATACCTTTTTATAATAAAAATATTACGTTATGGCGACCTGTCTGAGCAGAAGCAGACAGAACAATATTATTAACTGCCGCCGCCAGTCAGGAAAGAATACATCTTAAGTCATATGTTTTATTATGGCACCCCACAATCAATCGAATCCAGGGTCCACCCACACTTTAATCGTGTTCTGAACATGGCCGCAAGGCAAACCATAACGACAGGAGCAATCTTCCCCATGAATGCAACAAACAGCAGTTCCACCCTGCGTGCAGGTGTCATTGGCCTCGGCCAGATCGGCGGCGGTGTCGCCATTTGCCTGGCGCGTCACCAGCGCCCCCTGGCGGTGTATGACATCCGCCCCGATGCGGCTGAAAAACTCGAGGGGGTACCTGCGGTACTGCAATCCCCTGCTGCCGTTGCCCGCGCCAGCGATGTGTTGATGATTGCGGTGCTCAATGGCGCCCAGGCGCGAGCCGCCCTGGAAGGGCCTAACGGCGTGCTGGCGGGCGCTCATCCCGGACTCGTCATTGTCATGCTCAGCACCATCACCATGGATGAACTGAAGGAACTGGTGGCCCTGGCGGCTGAACACACTGTGCCGCTGCTGGACTGTGGCGTCACCGCCGGAAACCTGTCAGACAAAGGCGAGATGATCAGCATGATCGGCGGCGATGACAGCGTGGTTGAACGCATCATGCCCGTACTCAACGAATTCAACGCCGAGGTCCACCACATGGGTCCCACTGGCGCCGGCATGGCCACCAAGATTGCCCGCAACATGATTCACTTTACCGTGTGGCGCGCCGGATTCGAGGGCGCACGCCTGGCCACCCAGGCCGGGGTGGATGTGGACAAGTTTATCGATCTGGTGGAAAACGCTTCCCACAAGCACGGCGCCAGCGTGACTTTCTGGATGAATCCGGAGCGCATTGCACCCGGTAGCGACCCGGTGGAAATCGGCAAGCACACCCTGATCTATCATCAGAAAGATATGGATACCGCCAAGGAACTGGCCGAGCAACTGGGGGTAGAGACACCCACCGCCGATGTCGCCAGGATCAAGGGCGCAGAGACTTATCGCCAGCAATGACCTAACGCCAAAAATGATGAGTCTGGACATGCAGCAGGGTTTCACCTGCTGCATGGGCTTCAGCCAATAAAGATAAGTTTTTTGCCGGTGTTTTCCCCGGCATAAAGTGCCTTGATGGCGCCAGGGGCATGCTCGATTCCGTTATCGATATCCTCGTCAAATTGCAGCTTTCCCTGCTGAACCAGGCTTTCCAGCTCCCTGACGGCTGCGGGGAAATCGCCCATGTGATCAAACATCACAAACCCGCTCCAGATCAGTCGGCGGGTTAATACTTCCCGTTCATTGCGCAGGCCCTGAGGCGGCGGATTCCAGGACGCCACAGACGCCGTCCCGCACTGCACAACACGACCGCCAACCGCCATGGCCCGCAATCCCGCGTCCAGTATTGACCCGCCCACGTTATCGAAAAACACATTGATACCTTGCGAGGCGCACTGCGCCAGCTGCTCAGCCACAGGCGCGGACTTGTAGTTGAGAGCGATATCGTAGCCAAATTGATTGAGACACTGCTCAACCTTTTCATCGGTACCGGTGAGGCCGATGGTGCGGCAACCACCATGGCGCGCCAGCTGCCCCACCACACTGCCCACTGAACCCGCTGCGGTGGAGACCAACACAGTATCGCCGCTGACAGGACGACCCAGTTTGTTCAGACCCAAATAAGCCGTCACGCCATTCATGCCCAACACACCCGCATAAGCGGAAAGTGACACAGCAGGTTTTTTGATATGGGACATCACCTGTTGCGGGCCAATCACTGCGTAATCCTGCCAGCCCTGCCAGCCGTAGATAAAATCCCCCGTTGCAAAATCACCGTGACGCGATTCCACCACCACACCCACTCCCAGGGCGCGCATAACACTGCCCAGGGGCACAGGCGGGGAGTAATTATTGACATCCGCCACCCAGCCGCGCTGGGCGGGATCGACAGAAAGATAAATATTGCGCACCAGACATTCACCCTCACCCGGGGCCACAATAGCCGCATCATCAAGGGCGAAATGTCGCGCTTCAGGAATACCAGCGGGACGCTCAGTCAACAGCACCCGACGGTTGCGCTCGGGTGTACTGTAACTGGGGATTGCAGGGTTTTGCATTGGGGATTCCTTTTTTGACGTCTGACGCAAAAGCAAAAAGCGTGAGTATGCTGCGGACTTGAAGACTACTCTGGGCTGGAGCTTTAAGCGCCAGACGTCCAGCGTCAGACCTCCAAATCAATAATGCTCGCCAAAAATCACATCCGGATTGAGGCCTTCCCTGAGCATCAGGGAACGCAGGCGGCGCAGAGCTTCCACCTGTATCTGACGCACCCGCTCCCGGGTCAGGCCCACTTCCAGGCCCACTTCTTCCAGGGTTTGCGGATCGTGGTTGCGCAGGCCAAAGCGACGGATCAGCACTTCCTGCTGCTTGTCGGTTAGCTGGCCAAGGAGATTTTCGAGGGCCATTGCCATATCGTCCTCTTCCAGCAACTCCTCAGGATCGGACAATGTGGTATCGGCAATGGTTTCAATGATGGTCCTGTCGCTGGAACGGCCCATGGGCACATCCACCGAGGATACCCGCTCATTCAACTCAAGGATGCGGGAAACATCCGCCACCGGTTTTTCCAGGAGACGGGCAATTTCTTCGGCACTGGGATCGTGATCCAGCTCCTGGGCCAGTTGCCGGGCTGCCTTGAGATAGATATTGAGCTGTTTCACCACATGGATCGGCAGGCGGATAGTGCGGGTCTGGTTCATCAGTGCCCGCTCCATGGTTTGCCGAATCCACCAGGTAGCGTAGGTCGAAAAACGAAACCCCAGTTCCGGATCAAATTTTTCCACCGCGCGAATAAGACCGAGGTTGCCTTCTTCAATCAGGTCGAGAAGCGCCAGTCCGCGATTGACATAGCGACGGGCGATTTTTACCACCAGGCGCAGGTTGCTTTCGATCATGTGGGCACGGGCTTTGGTATCGCCTTTCTGCACCAGGCGTGCGAAATAGACTTCTTCTTCCGCCGTCAGCAAAGGGGCAAAGCCGATCTCCCTGAGATAGAGATTTGCCGCATCCATAACCTCTTCGTTAGGAAAATGGGACGGACTCACCTCTCCTTCAATGTCGGCGTCATCTTCCTGCTCACCCTCCGGAGTGAGGCCCTCAATGTCCTCTTCGGCGCCGTCGAAAATACTGTCCTCATCACTCATATCAACTACCCTACTGCTATTTTTATCTGGTAAATCCTGTGATCAGACTGCGGTACTCATTGTTAAGCGATCATTGTTGCAGGAGATTTACAACCAGAGCTACCCCTGCCAGGCACCGACTATTCCATCTCCTGCCTGAAAGACCCCATAAAACACATTGACCCTGCGGGACAAAATATTATTGGCGCGGCAGTAACTTCTCCGGGTCTACAGGCTTGCCGTGCTCGCGGATTTCAAAATACAGACGTCCAGGATCTGAAGGGTCACCACCCACTTCACCTATGGCCTGACCCTGGCTGACATTGTCGTTTTCACTGACGAGAATCCTGTTGTTGTGGGCGTAGGCACTGAGATAGATGTCGTCATGCTTGAGAATAATCAGCTGGCCATAACCCCGCAATCCGCTTCCAGCATACACCACTACACCGCCAGCAGCCGCCTGTACCTGGGCGCCCTTGCTGGAGTTGATATTGATTCCCTTGAACACCTTGTTGGCGTCATATTCCCGACTTACTGCACCGCTAACAGGCCATTGCCAGGGCAAATTGCTGTGGGCGCGGGGAGCCGGTGGCACAGGATCCGCTGCTCCCGGTGTTGGTGCAGGGGTGATCACTGCCACCTGATCAGCTGTGCTCTGTTCCTGCGCGGGAGCCGGTTCGACATCCATGGGTTCAACAGATATTGGCTCAACCGTTATGGCTTCAGCGCTGATGGGGTGAGTGGTCACGGGTACTGCGCGGGCGCCGCCGCTGGAGGCAACATAGGGAACCGATTCACCCAGCATCAAGCGCTGTCCGCGCTGCAGATTGTAAGGGGGGTTCAACCCATTGAGCGATGCCAGCTTCTGGTGATCAAGCTCGTAGCGCCAGGCAATGGTATGGAGTGTGTCGCCGGTGGACACAATGTGATAATTGATTTTGGTGCTGGGGGGTTGATCCCGTTCCACCACAGGTGCAGGGGGTGGAGCCATGCAGGCACTCAACACCAGCAGGATAAAAGTAGTGATCAGGCCCCGGAATGTCGTAAATCTGCTGTGCAAAAAACTCTCCTCAGTTGCGCATTTCCCTGAAATAACCGCCAAGATACTCGAGACTGAGCACCAGCACCACTCCCGCGACCATCATCACCACACAGGCTGTCAGCTGTGGATCACCCACCTGGGCGCTGTACACCCAGGGCATCAGCAACTGGCGCACAGGCCCCTCAGCGGCGCTGACGGAATCCATATCAGCCACAATCCGCCACGGCCACAGTACCGTCAGGGAGCCCACCAGAAACCCGATCAGCAGCGACAGGGTTGAGGCCCGGTGATGGCGCAAAAGCCAGGACAGTACATGGGAAAACAGCAGCAGCCCAACGAGGGCGCCGCAAGCAAAAATACTCAGCAATGCCAGATCAACCCGGCTCACGGCCTCGATCATCACCGGATACATGCCGATCAGCAGCAGAATAAAACTGCCGGAGATTCCCGGCAGAATCATTGCGCAGATCGCCAGCATCCCCGACAGGAAGATGCTCAAGGGGGTGATGCCAAAGGTCAGCGGTGGGGAAAAAGCCGACAGTGCCGCCAGGCCCGCCCCTGCCAGCAGGGCAATGAGTTGGATAACACCCCAGCGTGGTTGATCCCTGGTCACATAGATGATGGAAGCCACGATCAGCCCGAAAAAGAATGACCACAGCAACAGCGGATAATTCTCGAGACAGAAAACCACAAGCCGCGCCAGGGAAAAGATGCTGGTCAGTATCCCCGCAAACAGCACCAGCAGAAAGGTGCCATTGATGCGCCGCCAGAATCCCCCCGGACCCTCCCGGAACAACCAGTGCAGCTTGCCCGGATTCAGGCCCCGCAATGTTTCCAGCAACTCATCGTAGATGCCACTGATAAACGCGATAGTGCCCCCCGAGACCCCCGGCACCACATCCGCCGCCCCCATGGCCAAACCCTTGGCAAACAGCAGGGGATAGTTGCGTTTTTTGCGCTGTTGCTCTTCTCCCATCACCGCATGACACCGCCCAGCAGAGGCACAAATCGCACCCGGGTAACCGCCTCCTCGCTAAATTTGTCACTATCGCCAACCCGCTGGATCAGCGTCAGTTGTTGATCACCTTCAGGCCCCACAGGAATGATCAGCAGACCATCGGGGGCAAGCTGATGCAGCAGCTCCTCCGGCACCCGGGCAGGCGCTGCCGTACTGACAATGCCGTCATAGGGCGCGTATTGGGACCAGCCGATGGAGCCGTCGCAATGGCCACTGACAATATTGCGCAGGCCGAGACGGCGAAACCTTTCCCGCGCCTTGACCAGAAGGGGTTTGATGCGCTCCACGGTGTACACCTGGGGCACCAGCTGGGCAAGAATGGCCGCCTGGTAACCCGAGCCGGTGCCCACTTCCAGAACTTTCTGGCGGGGACCCCGGGAGAGCAGCAACTCGGTCATCAAGGCAACGATATAGGGCTGTGAGATGGTCTGGGAATAACCGATGGGCAGTGCTGTATCTTCATAGGCGCGGTGGGACAATGCTTCGTCGAGGAAGATATGGCGCGGCAGCATACGAATGACATCCAGCACCTTCTGGTTGTTGATACCCTGCTCCTGAAGACGCTGTATCAACCGCTCCCGCGTGCGTTGCGATGTCATGCCTATACCACTCAGATCGGTGGAATTCACCGTATCACCCCTCTTACCCGTTTCAGCCGCGAACTATAGCATAGCGCCGGGACCAGTCAGCAGTGCCAGCTCGCGCAATACCGCCGTGGCGTAACACCCCGGTGGCAAACTGAAAAGCAGCACCAGGTCGCTGCCCTCCCGGCGCCACTGCAGATTGCCGGGCACAAGTACCAGAGCGCGCCGTTCCTGCTTCAGGCCACTGTGTTCAAGACCGTGACACCAGTGTTGCCAGGGAGCAAGAATGGCCGCTTCCAAAGCCGCCTGGGGGCCATTCACCAGGGGCCGCCCGCGACCCCACAGGGGGCCATCAGGGATCGAGGCTTCCTCTCCGTGGCGCCAGCTACCCTCTGCAACCCGCGCAGCCAAGACCTGGTTAAACAGCCAGGAGCGGGCCGCTGACAGATAAAGTCCTCCCCTTTTACCCTTGAATCGCGGATTGCGGTGGCCAAGGATTTTTTCCACTTCCCGCAGATTGCCGCAATCGATACCAAAGCGTTGCTCGCCGAAGTAGTTGGGCACCCCCTGGGTGGCGATTGCCTCCAGGCGGGCATCCATCGCAGCCTCAGCAACGCCGCTGACATCCACCAGGCGAATGACAAAATGATTGCGTGTATGGGTACCAGGCCGCAATTTGCGGGGGTGACGACCGCTGGCGAGAATCTCGCAGCCTTCCAGCAGGGGCAACGAGGGAAGGTCATCACTGCCTGGCAAGTGGACGCTGAACCACTGGGAAGTGATGGCACGGCGGTCCTTCAGGCCAGAATAACCTACCGCCACCTCCTCCACAGCAAAATGTTCCGCCAGCAGTTTGGCCACCCAACGGGTGTTCTGGTCTTGCTTGCGGATATGCAGGTAGAGGTGCTCCCCTGTGCCCTCGGGAACAAACCCCAGCTCCTCATCCACAACAAAATCTTCACTGCGCCCACGAAATCCCGCCGTCGCGGTGGGAATACCCAGGCTGAAGGGGAAATTCAGGGAAAATTCACTACTTGTATCGCCTCTCGGCACCTTATCAGCCTCTGTTGTCACGATTGTGCTCCACCGCCATTGCTGCCTGTCAAATTGTTGTCGAAGAATTTCCGACTAGTACAACTCCGGTTGCCACTGCGCATATCGAAGGCCGCACAGACTATTTCTTTCCAAGCATTCTGCAAAGCATTATGATTGAGACTTATAACAAACGGGGATCGCTGGCTTTTTTCAAGCTGAAGAATTGTGCTTATGACAAATGGTGTAGCGTGCAGGTCATTGGGTATTTGTGGCTTGATTCTTGTCCTTTCCGTGCTGACTGGTTGTGGTACAGCAGCTCCTGTGAAACATGGCGGCTCTGAAGCCCCTGCGCCAGTGCCAGCTGTGCCCCAAGAGACCGTTGTCGAACACGATGTTTTTCCCGCTGATGTGATACTGACCTGCCCTGAGGTACCACCTCCGGCAGCACCAGAATGCCCCCAGATCAAACCCGTCAAGTGTCCCGTATGCCCTGCCTCCGTAGCCGGTCGTATCGATGGCAAAATTGTTGTAGGCCAGCTTGAAAAAGTCACCATCGCCCCTCCCGGGGTGGTATTCACAGCCCGTATCGATACTGGCGCCACCGGCTCATCAATGCATGCCACCGACATCGTCCGCTTTGAGCGGGACGGGGAGCGCTGGGTGCGCTTCAATATCGGCGAACAGGGGGGCGAGGCCGTTACCCTTGAACGCAAGGTGATCCGCCGTATCAGGGTCCGTCAGGCAGAACTGGAAGACTTTGAACGCCGCCTGGTGGTCATGGTGTCTGTAAAACTGGGTTCCATCAGCGAACAGCTGGAAATGTCCCTGACCGACCGTTCCAAGATGGAATTTCCTGTACTCATTGGCCGCAACCTCCTTCGCAATAACGCGATTGTGGATGTGAGCCAGGAATTTATCGCCAAATAACGGAACCCCTATGTCACCCAAAGGGCAGGTCTATCTCTTTGCAGCACTTTTTATCTTACTCGGTCTGGGGCTGACCGCCTACAAGGCGATTGTGCTGCACTTTCCACTGCTGCCGGACACCGAGCGAAAAGTCTGGGACATCGAGGCAAAGCTGACCTTTGAAGCCTCCGGCAACCCCCTCACCGTAAGCCTTGCACTGCCCGAGAAACAGGAACAGTTCACCGTGCTCGATGAGGTGTTTGCGTCTGCGGGCTACGGTTTTGCCATTGAGGACAAACAGCAGCGTCGCGCCATCTGGACCCGCCGTGAGGCCGATGGCTCTCAAACGCTGTACTACCGCCTGAAAATTACTGCACGCTCCGATGACCAGCCCCTGTCACCCTCCTCCGACCTGCCGGAAACGGTGGTACCGCCGTTCTGGACTCCTGCAGAGGAGACTGCTGCGGCAGCCCTGATACGCACAGCCACGGAACTGTCCGCGGGTCCCGCCAGCTTTACCCAGCAGCTGCTGCAGATGCTCAGTGGTCAATCCGCATCCCAGGATGCGCAGCTGCTCAAGGAGGCGAGCAAAGGGGATTCCAATGCCCAGATAGCCATCAAGTTGCTCAATGCCGCAGATATTCCCGCACGGATGGTCAGGGGCATTTATCTTGAAAACCGCAACTATAACCAGCGTGCGGAGGAGATTATCGAGATCCATGACGGCAAGGAGTGGCTGTTTTTTGATCCCCGAACTGCAGCCCAGGGTATGCCGGACAATTTCTTCATGTGGCAGCGCGGCGGTCAGTCCCTGCTGGACATCATCGGCGGTTACAGCTCACGGGTACGCTTCTCAGTGCTGGGCAATGACATTTCCGCCCGTGTAGTGGCGCTCCAGGAGGCGCAAACGGAAGCCGCTGCGCTGGTCAACTTCAACATCTACAGCCTGCCGCTCGACAAGCAGAATATCTTCAAGATGCTGTTGCTGGTCCCCATTGGCGCTCTGGTGGTGGTTATTGCCCGAGTGCTGATCGGTCTCAAGACCTCCGGCACCTTTATGCCGGTGCTGATTGCCCTGGCATTTATCCAGACCACCCTCGCAGCAGGGCTGCTGATCCTCATTACCCTGGTGGCAGCCGGGCTGTGGATTCGTTTCTATCTGAGCAAGCTGGATTTGCTGATGGTGGCGCGGCTCGCCGCCGTGCTTATCACCGTGGTCATTCTGATGGCGGGCTTCAGCGTTCTCAGTTACAAGCTGGGACTCGATCAGGTACTGGTGATTACTTTCTTCCCGATGATTATTGTCGCCTGGACCATTGAACGGATGTCCATCCTGTGGGAGGAAGACGGCCCCAGAGAAGTGCTGACCCAGGGCGGTGGCAGCCTTATCGTGGCCGTTGTTGCCTATATGCTGATGACCAACAACCTCCTTGAACATATCACCTACAATTTCCCGGAGACGATCCTTATCCTGTTCGGGATCATCCTGATCCTGGGTCAGTACACGGGCTACCGCCTTACCGAACTCAAACGTTTCCGCTTCCTGATTGAAAAATAATGTTCTGGAATACCATCGCCAAGTTCAAGAAAAAAGGCATTCTGGGGATGAACGCCAGGAACGTTGCCTATATTGCCCGCTATAACGCACGGCATCTGTTTCCCCTGGTGGATGACAAGCTCAAGACCAAACACGCGGCCCGCAAGCACAATATCAAGGTGCCGGACCTTTACGGGGTGATTCGCTACACCGCTGAAATGAATGATCTCGGCGCCATGCTCAACCCCCTCACAGGCTTTGCGGTGAAGCCCCTGCGGGGCAGTGGCGGCAAGGGTATCATCATCATTACCGGGCGCGACGGCGAACACTTCCTCAAACCCAGTGGCAAGGCCATGACCCTGGCAGATATCCGCCACGACATCTCCAATATCCTCAGTGGCGTTTACAGCCTCGGCGGTCGTCCGGATACCGCCATTATCGAATCCCTGATCCGCGGTCAGCCGGATATGCTCAAGTACAGTTTCGAGGGGCTGCCGGATATTCGCGTGATCGTGTTTCGGGGTTTTCCGGTGATGGCCATGATGCGCTGCCCCACCCACCAGTCTGACGGCAAGGCCAACCTTCACCAGGGTGCTGTGGGTGTGGGTCTCGATATCTGCACCGGCAAGGCCATCCGGGCGGTGCAACGCAATTTGCTGGTGGACCGCCATCCCGATACCGGTGTTGATTTCAGTGACCTGGTCATCCCCGACTGGAATGAAATCCTGCTGCTGTCAGCAAAATGCTATGACATGACAGGGCTGGGTTATATCGGCTGCGACTTCGTTCTGGATGAAACCCGCGGACCCATGATCCTCGAACTCAATGCCCGCCCTGGTCTTGCGGTACAGATTGCCAACGGCATCGGTCTGAAAAGCCGCCTGGAGGCCATTGAAGCTCTGGAACATTTTGATCTGCACGCCGACGAGCGCGTGGCTCTGGTCCACGAGAAATTCGGCAACACACCTGTCGCTGCCTGAATCAGCCGGAGATCAGCTTTTATCGCCAACCAGCAGGACAACGGCGTGACAGGCAATCCCCTCCCCGCGCCCTTCAAAGCCGAGTTTTTCGGTGGTGGTAGCCTTGATATTGACCTGATCAGCAGTGCAGCCCATATCCGCCGCCAGATTGATCACCATGGCTGGCAGGTGTGGCGCCATTTTTGGCCACTGGGCCACCAGGGTCAGATCCGCATTGCCGGGCACCCATCCCTTGCCGTTTACCAGGGCCATGACATGGCGCAGTAACCGACGGCTGTCGATATTGCTGTAGGCCGCATCCGTGTCGGGAAAATGCCGGCCAATGTCCCCCAGACCGGCAGCGCCGAGCAGGGCATCACAGAGGGCGTGGATAAGTACATCGCCATCGGAATGGGCCACCAGGCCCCGGCTGTGGGCAATGGTCACACCGCCAATGACAATGTGATCCCCGGGGCCAAAGGCATGGACATCATAACCATGGCCAATGCGCATCAATGTGACTCCTGTTGCTGAAAAGCGATGATTGCCGCGGCAATGACCAGATCTTCCACCCGGGTGATCTTGATATTGTCGCGCCGCCCCATGACCACCTGGGGGGCGAAACCCAGCCACTCCACGGCGGAGGATTCATCGGTGGCAACAAATCCCGCCGCACGGGATTGCTCTATGGCGCGGCACAGCACCCCGTAGCGAAACATTTGGGGTGTCATCGCCGCCCACAAATGGCTGCGCTCCTGCGTTCCCTGAATCTGTCTGTGGCCGACGACGCGCTTGAGCGTATCCGTCACCGGTGCGGCGAGAATGCCCCCTACAGGGTCATCGGCAATGCTGTTCACAAGCGTTTCAATATCCCCGGTGGACACACAGGGGCGGGCCACATCGTGTACAAGAACCCAGTCATCGTCGGCAAGCCGGGTGGCAAGGAATTGAAGCCCGGCACGCACTGAATCCGCCCTTTCAGCTCCGCCCATAACCGTGTGAATGCGGGGATCATCGTCAAGGTCGAGCTGTGGCCAGTGGCGATCCTGGGAATGTAACACCACCACCACACCCTCAGGGTCTGTCGCCAGAATCCGCTCCAGGGTATGGGCAATAACCGGTTTCCCGGCCACAGGCTGATACTGTTTTGGCAGGTCGGAACCAATGCGACGGCCCATTCCCGCTGCCGGCACGATCCACCAGGGCTTCATTCGTCCATATCCTGGGGTGCAGCCTCAGGCAGGCCTTCAATATCCGTGGGAATACTGTCCACCGCATCCTCTTCCCTGAGGGATTCCATACTGGCAGCTGCCGCCTGGGGTGATGGAGCCAGTTCGCGCTTTTTGACCCTGCTGTCCACCACCAGGAAAAAGGTTTCATCCTGCTTGATCATTCCCAGATCGGCGCGGGCGCGTTCCTCGATGGCATCAAGTCCGGATTTCAACCCGGTGACTTCTTCCATCAAAACACGGTTGCGCTCAGCAAGGATTTCATTGCGCTCGGTCTGTTCCTGAACCTGCCGTTCCAGCCCTTCTTTCTGGGCAAAACTGCCCTCGCCAAACCACAGGCGATACTGCAATACAAGGAGGAGAACAGCGAGGGTCACAACCAGCCAGCGCATAGGCATACCGCAATCATGGGAAGGGGCGATTCTACCCGCTAACAGTGCCCGTGCGCCATGGCAGCAAAATCCCCGTCAGACGTGCAGAACTGGCGATGGATAACCGGGCTGTATCTGGCAGACATCAGCCGCCGCAATAAAAAAACCCGCATCCCTTTTCGCAACGGGTATACGGGTTTTGTGGCGAAGCCTCAGATATTGCCTTGCAGCCATCGCGGCTGGAGATCAATCCCCAGGCAATGGCATCAGTTGTTGCTCACCTGTTTCCACATCTTGCGGGTCAGCTCCTGCTGGGCCAGCTTTTCCTTTTTCCAGTCGGTATTGCTGCGCATAAACTCCTTCACACGGGGAGCAACTTCCTCGCGGAAGCGGCGACCGCTGAAAACACCGTAATGGCCTACGCCGGGCTGGATATAGTCGATTTTCATGTCCGCAGGAATATTGACGCACAAATCATGGGCAGCCTGGGTCTGGCCGATACCGGAAATATCGTCGTTTTCACCTTCAACGGTCATCAGCGCGATATCGGTGATGGCCGCCGGCTTGACCAGCTTGCCCTCGTGCATAAACTCGCCCTTGGGCAGCTTGAACTCCTTGAAAACCTGCTGGATGGTTTGCAGGTAAAACTCTGCTGTCATGTCCATCACGGCCAGGTATTCATCGTAGAACTCACGGTGTTTGTCGGTGCTGTCATTGTCGCCTTTCACCAGATTGCTGAAATATTCCTTGCCCGCCTTGAGGTGACGTCCGCGATTGAGGGAAACGAATCCGGCCAGCTGGAGAAACCCGGGATACACCTTGCGCATAAATCCCTTGTTCGGATACGGCACCGTGTGGATCACATTGCGGCGGAACCAGGACATGGGTTTTTCTTCCGCCAGCTTGTTGGGCGCGGTGGGGGATTTGCGCGGATCAATGGGGGAGCCCATGATGGTCATGCTGGCGGGACGGTTGGGATTGTTGTCCTCCGCCATGATGCTCGCCGCTGACAATACTGCCGGACCCGGCTGACAAACCCCCAGCACATGGGCACCAGGGCCGATAAATTCGAGCATCTGGATAACGTAGCTGATGTAATCATTCAGATCGAATTTGCCCGCTGAAACGGGGACATTGCGCACATCGGTCCAGTCAGTGATAAACACTTCGTGATCGGGCAGAAATGCCTCCACAGTGGAACGCAGCAAGGTGGCGTAGTGGCCCGACATGGGGGCAACCACCAGGATACGAGGGTCCACATGGCCGGGCTTGCGAATCAGGCCCAGGTGGCCGTCAGCGCGTTTGAAATGCACCAGATTGCCAAAGGGTTTTGACCACACCACCCGGTCTTCCACCGGCACGGCGATACCGTTGATGGTGGTGTAGGGCAACTTCCACTCCGGCTTGTCGTAGCGGCGGGTTGTGTTCTCAAACACTTCGTACCCCGCCAGGATACTTTTGTGCAACAGGGTATTGGCAAACGGGTTATAGGATGTATCAAGCATTTCCTTTTGACACTTGGCGATTTTGCGCAAGGGCGAGAGGGCGATGTGATTCATCTCATACAGGTGATATAGCATATATCAGGCTCCAGGTTGCCCGCACACGGCACTGTTTACCGTCGCTGAACTGAGTTGAACTTGCTAGAAGGGTGCCCCGGCAACAGGTGGCACCGCCTTTGTTCATGCCGCAGGATCCCTGTTGCAGCGCACAATAATAATGCTCGGTTCCATTATTCACTAAATGACCCCGGATGCAAGCGGGGCAATGGGTTCAATAGTCACAGCTTATAGCCCGAAGGCTCCTGCACACAATTCAGCCCATGCACTTATTGGCGCCGACTGTCGGTATAATCGCGCCCTTTCGGGCCAACAGAACCGTGATCATGACCAATCCAGACCGCTACCAGGCCCAGCTGAACACCAAGCTCGACGCGCTGCACCAAACCTTTGCCACCCTGCCACACCCACAAATTGAGGTGTTTGCGTCACCCCCTCTGCACTTCCGTATGCGGGCTGAATTTCGCATCTGGCATGAGGGAGAAAGCAGCTTTTATGCCATGACTGCGCCGGGTGACAGCAAACCCAGCGCCATCGGTGAATTCCCCATCGGCTCCCGCGCCATGGTGGATACCATGCCTGCCCTGCTCGACGCCATTAACCGCGAACCGCTGCTGCGCCGCAAACTCTACGCGGCGGAATTTCTCACCACCCGCAACGGACAAGTGCTGACAACCCTGATTTACCATCGCCCCCTTGGCGAGGAGTGGCAACAGGTTGCCCGCGAACTGGGGCAGCAGCTGGGTATCGATATCATTGGTCGCAGCCGCAAGCAAAAGCTCGTCACAGGCAGGGATTATGTGTTGGAGTCCTTTGACATTGCTGGCAGAACCGTTACCTATCAACAGGTGGAGACCGGCTTTACCCAACCCAATGCTGCGGTCAATGAGCAGATGCTCAACTGGGCCTTTCGTGTCAGCGGCAACAATGGCGGCGATCTGCTGGAGCTGTATTGTGGCAATGGCAATTTTACCCTGGCGCTGGCGCCGAACTTTCGCCGTGTGCTGGCCACCGAAGTATCAAAACTGTCTGTCAATTCAGCCAACTACAACATTAACCTCAACGATATACACAATATTGATGTGGTACGCATGTCCAGCGAGGAGTTCACCCAGGCCCTCAACGGAGTGCGCCCCTTCAATCGCCTGCGGCATATCGATCTGGCCGGCTATGATTTCTCCACACTGTTTGTGGACCCGCCGCGGGCTGGCCTCGATGCTGATACTGTTGAGCTGGCGCGGGGCTTTAACAGGATTCTGTATATCTCCTGCAACCCACTGACATTAAAGGAAAACCTTGAAGCGCTGTGCACCACGCACCGGATTGTCAACTTCGCGGCCTTTGACCAATTCCCCTACACCCATCACCTTGAATGCGGCGTGCTATTGGAGCGGATGGGTTAGCTACAGGGGATAGTGGGCCTTGATACGCTGCGCCGCTTCAATCACCGCATCGTTGTATTTCGCTTCGATGGCTTTTCGCTCCCGGTCAAAGCGCTGCTTGTCCTCCTTTGACAGTGCCTGCCAGGCGTCGAGGATGGGGATATGGGCGGTGGCCTCGGCAACCCGGAACAGCACACCGTATTCGCGGCGAATCACTTCCTGATCCTCAAGGCTGGCGGCAATGGCGCAGATGCGCAAACAGCCCTCCGTGTGGCTGAGCTTGTCGTCGAGGAGCGCATCCGCCAGCAGATGCAGGCTGCGTTTGATGGCGACTCGTTGCACTCCGGACTCAGCGGGATCGACTATCCCTACCCTGGCACCACTTGCAGTGGTTTCGACGGCATGGTTGCTGCGGCGGCGGTACAGTTGCCAGTGGAGGTAAGCTGCATAGGCGCCAAGGACCGCAATGATCGCCAGCGCTGCCACCATCAACCATGTGCTCATAGGGCTTCACCTGCATTTGTCGGGTTGTCCTGCAGCAGACCTGATTCAGAGTCATCCAGATCATTCCCGTCAGCATTCACATCAGCATCGCCATCAAGCTCTGCATCCAGGCGGATCGACTCCGGCAGGGATTTGCGGGCGCGGGCGCCCATGCGCTTGAGATCATCCATGCGCTTGACCAGATTGCCGCGCCCGTCCACCAGGCGCTTGCGGGTTTGCTGCCAGGCTTCCTGGCTTTTGTCGATATGACGCCCCACCTCTTCCAGGGATTCGATCACCAGCACAAACTGATCAAACAGCGCCCCGGCCTGGGTGGCGATTTTCTGGGCGTTGCGGTTCTGGTCTTCATAGCGCCAGATATTGTGGATGGTGCGCAGGGTGGCCAGCAAAGTACTGGGGCTCACCAGAATAATGCCCAGATCGTAGGCATCCCGGAACAGGGTGTGATCGTGCTGCATCGCCACCATAAAGGCGGATTCGACGGGGATGAAAATAAGCACAAAGTCGAGAGTGTTAACCCCCGGCAACTGTTCATAGGCCTTGCGGCTGAGACCGGTGATATGGCTGCGCAGGGAACCCAGATGGCGGCTCAGATGGCGCTGGCGTTCCTCATCGGTTTCAGCGCTGCAATAGCGCTCGTAATCCAGCAGTGACACCTTGGCATCGACAACAATATCGCGGTTGTCCGGCAGGTGGATAATCACATCCGGGTTGCGGCGCTGGCCGCCATCGGCCACCAGGCTGACCTGGGTTTCATACTCCCGCCCCTTGTGCAGGCCGGACTGCTCCAGCAGGCGCTCCAGCACCACCTCGCCCCAGTTACCCTGCATCTTGCTGTCGCCCTTGAGGGCGCGGGTCAGTTGCACCGCATCGTCGCCAATGCGCTCCGCCTGCATCTTGAGTTGTTCGATCTGGCCGATCAGGCGATTGCGCTCGGCGTTTTCCTTGTCGTAAGTGTCTTCGACCTTTTTGCGAAAATCGGAGATTTCCTTGCGCAGCGGGTCCACCGTACTGTCGAGGGCAATCTTGCTCTGGCGGCTGAAGCTGTTTTGCTTGTCTTCAAAAATGCGGTTGGCGAGATTTTCAAACTCGCGGCTGACGTTGTCCTTGGTTTGCTGCAACAGCAACAGCTGCTCCTGGTAGCGCTGCCGCTCGCTGGCAAGGGTCGCGGTGGCAGTGGCGCAGTCCACTTGCAGACGCTGGTTTTGAGCGCTCAGGTCGTCGAGCTGGAGCCGGGTTCTGTCCAGCTCGATGCGGGCGTGGTCGAGGGAATTGACGGCAGCGCCATGGCTGCGGCTAAAGCGGGCGTAAAAAAACAGCCCCGCTACGATAGCACCGCTGGCAAAAGCAGCGACAAGAAATAACACTGGCAGATCGGTCATTGGATTCATGGCCGCATTCTAGCAGAGAGATTTTGTGTAGGCAGACCCTTCGCTGATGTAACTGTGCTGTTGTAAGATGCCGCGCCATGACCAATCCCGATGTTCAGCCAGCCCAACCCGCCAACCCGGCCCCGTCCAAAGCGCGGGTGCTGGTGTTCGATTCCGGCGTGGGCGGCTTGAGCATCCTCACTGAAATCCGCCAGTACATCCCCGGCTGCGAACTGGTGTACGCCTGCGACAACGCCGCTTTTCCCTACGGCACCAAGGGTGAGGAGGAGCTGGTCAAACGGGTGGACCTGGTGCTCAAGGCGCTGATTGCCCAAATCGACCCCGATATCGTCGTGGTGGCCTGCAACACCGCCAGCACTGTGGCGCTGCCCCATATCCGCAATCACTTTCACAAACCGGTCGTGGGCGTGGTGCCTGCCATCAAGCCTGCCGCCCGGCTGTCGCAATCGCGGGTGATCGGTCTGCTCGCCACCCCCGCCACGGTGAGTCGCCCCTACACCCAGCAGCTGATTGATGAATTTGCTCCGGACTGCACCATTATCCGCGTCGGCAGTACCGAACTGGTGCAACTGGCCGAGCAGAAACTGCGGGGATTGGCACCCGACCCTGAAAAACTCCGGGAGATTATCGCCCCCCTCTTCGCCAACCCCCACACCGACACCCTGATACTGGCCTGCACCCACTTTCCCCTCCTGCGGGCTGAGCTCGAAGCAGCAGCTCCCAGGGCGATTCAGTGGGTGGATTCCGGAGCGGCGATTGCCCGCCGGGTAAAATCACTGCTGGAAGGCAACCATCACTTGCCGGTTAATACTATCGATCAAGATGGTTTTGACTGCTGGCTCACCAGCTACGGAAATGACAGCGCTGCACTGGCAGCAGGGCTGAAAAGCTACGGAGCAACAACTCTGAAAACTGTTAACTGTTAACTGAAAACCGACCCCCTACCCCACCTCTACCCGCACCTGCATTAAAGCCAATGCTGCCCGCGCCTGGGCCACGCAATCAAAATCTGCCAACAGGGCGCAGCTCTGTTCAGTAGGAGGCATGACAATGTGCGTGCCATTGCGGCACCATTCTAAAACCAGGCCAGGTTTCATCCAGAAAGAGGACACCAACTCATCGCCATCGTGCTCCGCGCTGCGGTGGGCGGGCATATCCGCCACAAAAAAATGTGTACTGTAGCGCCGGGGAAAGCGCTCCGGGGTAATCCAGTGGGCGAAATAGATCAGCTCTTCAAGGGATGGACGCAAGTCAAATTCCACCAGCAGCCGCTCAAAGGTCAGCTCACCGGCCAGCAGTCGGGCACGCAAGGTTGCCAATAGTGGTTCTGACAAACGCTCCTCCCCATGCGCCAGCAGAACGCCCGTTTCCTCAAACACCTCTCGTATCGCTGCTACCCGGTAGGGGGCCATGGGATCTCGGGGCATCAGCCTGGCAGCCAGGATAAAATCCCCGGCATCGAGTGAACCGCCGGGGAAAGCGAGCGCTCCGGCAAAACTGATCCTTTCATTGCGCACTACGCCGAGGGTTTCAATGCCGTCCTCCCCATCCCGCAACAGCATCACTGTCGAAGAGGGAGAGGGCTCTCCCGGACGGGTTTTGTCATGGTCATCGGTCACAATCATGCCCAGTATTCACAATACCTCTGAAGATAATTTGTCGTGGACAGTCATTCCATTGAGACGGTTATACTCCCACGGACGGTGGATAACACTGCCATTATGCAATGAATTCAACATCACACCAGCAAGGAAGATTCGTGCACAACCCATTGTTTGATATAGCACCCCTTAAGGAGCGCATCAGCGCAGGCACCTTGATTCTCACCCCCAACCTGCGGCTGGCACGGAAGATAAAGGAGGCTTGGGATCTCGATTGCCAGCAGGAGGGACTCACCACCTGGGATGCACCACGGATTATGGCCCTGGAAAGCTGGCTGCAGGATCTGTGGATGGAACTGGTGGATGCCGCCTGGCCCCCCGCATTAGTGGGCACCCCAATCAAACCCGCCCAGGAGCAGTGGTTGTGGGAACAATGCATTGCCGAACAAAGCGAGGACTACGCTCCCCTGCATCCCCGCAGCTTTGCCGAACTGGCGCAGCGGGGTTGGCAGCTGGTGCAACAGTGGCAGGTGCCTGAGAGCGAGCTGCAAAACAGCCACCACGAGGGGGCCAAAACCCTGCTGCACTGGGGCCGTGCCTGGCAGCAGCAACTCAAAAACCGGCAACTGATCAGCACGGCACAGCGGGCCAACATCGTGATGGAAGGATTGCAGCAAGGGGCTGTGCCCACTGTGGATGCCATCTGCCTGGTGGGATTCCAATCCCTGTCACCCTTGTACCAGGCTGTGCTTGACGCTGCGACAGGCAAGCTCGAACAGTTTGAAGCAGCCCCCCGCGACTGCACTATCAACTACTTGGCTGCAGGGGACACAGACTCAGAAATCGCCAGTGCGGCAGCTTGGGCGCTGACAAAAGCTGCCGCCGATCCCACTGCCCGCATCGGTGTAGTGGTGCCGGACCTAGCGCAGTTGCGGGCCAAGGTGGAGCGTATTTTCCTCCACCATTTCGATCCCGCCTGGTGCTGGCCGGATAGCGCCTACCGGCCCCTGCCCTTTAATATCTCCGCCACCACACCGCTGGCGGACGCGCCGGTGGTAAAGGCCGCCCTTGAGCTGCTGCAGCTGAACCGGCCCCGATTGGCGGTACAGGATATCTGCCAATTGCTTAACAACCCCTTCTGGGGCCGCGCGCAGCAGGAGGGTCCGCTGCGCAGCCGGGCCATTGTGGAGGTGCTCGATACAGGCCAGCCCGAGCTGTCCAGCGGACTGCTGCGGCAACAGATAAACAAGTTGGAGTCCCTTTTTAATACTAATTATTCCTCCGAGAGCAGCCAGCAACCTGCGGGGCTGGCAGTGCGTCTCACCCAGTGTGCAGATGCCTTGCGGCGCCAGCCCGGCAAACTGTCACTCCGCCGCTGGCGGGAAGTGTTCGAGGCGCACCTGAACACCCTCGGCTGGCCCGGCGAGCGCCCTCTCAACAGCCTGGAATACCAGCAGTGGGAGCACTGGCAGGATCTGCTTGACGAGTTTGAACAACTCGACCGGGTGGCAGACGCCATGGCTGTGGATTCGGCCCTGCATCAGTTGCAGCGGCTGGCTGCCAACAGCGGCTTCCAGGCCCAGACCCCCGATGCCCAGGTACAGATTCTCGGCACCCTCGAAGCGGCGGGTCTGCGCTTTTCCCACCTCTGGGTCATGCAGATGGACGACCGCCACTGGCCCGCCGCCACGGAGCCACACCCCCTGCTGCCGGTCGCCATGCAACGGGCGCTGTCCATGCCCAGAGCCTCGCCGCAGCGGGAGCTGTCCTTAAGCAATTCACTGTTCACACTGTTTTGCGCCAGTGCCGATGAGGTGGTGTTCAGCCATGCCAGCAAGGAGGGTGATGTGCATTTCCAGCCCGCCGCTGTGCTGGCGGGATTGCCCCCGATGGCCATACAAGCGGCCAGTGCACTTCACCCCTGGACTGCAGCCATCAGCGCGGCGCAGCAGCTTGAAGTGATTGACGACAGCCATGGCCCGGTATTGCCTGCCCTGTCCGCGCCGCTGCCCCGCGCCGCCAGTTTTATCGCCGCCCAGGCCAACTGCCCCTTCAATGCCTTTGCCACACACCGCCTGGGTGCCGAGCCACTGCAATCACCCACAGTGGGCTTGAGCCACATGGACCGGGGCAACCTGATTCACTTCAGCCTGGAGGCATTTTGGCGGGATATTGGCAGCCACCATGCTCTGCGTGCCTTATCCGGCACTGAACGAGAACAGCAATTAAATGCAGCCATTGAGAGTGCCTTTGTGCGCTTTCTGCGCTATTCACCCCTGTCGGCACAGGAGCTGGGGGAGCGCTACCTGCAGATTGAACAGCAGCGTATCCGGCGCCTGCTGCTGGAGTGGCTCGACTGTGAACTGGAGCGGGGCAGCTTTACGGTGGAAGCCCTGGAGCGTGCCTGTGAACTGGATCTGGAGGGCTTTCCGGTGCGGGTGCGTATCGACCGGCTCGATCACTTGCCGGATGGCTCGCGGGTCATTATCGACTACAAGACCGGCTCCCCCGGTATCGGCGCCCTGGCAGGTGAGCGGCTCACTGAGCCGCAGCTGGCCCTCTACGCCCTCGCCACAGGCGAACCCCTGGCGGCAATCGGCTACGGCCTGATCAATGCCAAAATGGTGGGTTTTGAGGGCGTGGCCAGTGGCGGGCACATTATCCCCGGCGCCAGAACCCTGGCCAAAGCAGGCCTGGATGAAGACTGGCAAACAACATTAGCTAAATGGCACAACCAATTGATCCAAATAAAAAATGAAATTATCCGAGGCGAGGCCTCAGTGGCTTTTTACAGCAATAGTGCGCAACGCTACAACACCGCGCTGGAACCCCTGAACCGCTGGCCAGAGCAGGAGCGCATCGCCCGCTTCAGGGCCAGTGGGCAAGCCGCCACAGAGGGCAAGCCATGAGCAAGCCCAACAGTTCCGCCAGCGATCAGGCTATTCATAATCAAGCTGCTCATGATCAGAGCATCCGCGATCAGGCGCTGGATATCCACCAGTCCTTTGCCGTCAGCGCCCCGGCGGGCTCGGGCAAAACCGGCCTGTTGATCCGCCGCACCCTGCGCCTGCTGGCGGACTGCGATCAGCCAGAGCAAGTGCTGGCCATCACATTTACCCGCAAAGCGGCGGCGGAAATGCACGAGCGCATCGTCAGCGCCCTGCGCCGGGCAATGGACCCTGCGCCACCGCAAAATGATTACGAGCGGGCCATCTGGGAAGACGCCCGCCAGGTGCTGGCCCGCGACCAGGCCAGCCAGTGGCAACTGATTGCCAGCCCCTCGCGTCTGCGCATCATGACCATCGACAGCCTGTGCCGCAGCCTGGCGCGGCAACTGGCGGTGGAAACCGGCCTTGGCGACCTGCCTGAACCCGCCGACCAGCCGCAAGTTCACTACCGGCAAGCGGTGCGCAACCTGTTTGCTGATCTGGACAAACCCGGCCCGGTGGCAGACAGCCTGGCCCTGCTGCTCACCCATCTGGACAACAACCTGCCCAGCCTTGAAGGCCTGCTGGAAACCCTGTTGGCGCAGCGCGAACAGTGGCTGCAACCCATTCTCAGCAGTCGCGGTGCGCGGGCTGCCCTGGAAGACGCCCTGCAACAAACCGTGCAGGAATGCCTGGAGGCCACCCGCACCCAGCTACTGCCAGTCGCCGGAGAAATCGGTGAGTTGTGCGACTATGCCGCCGCCAATCTCAATCATCTCAACCTTGAGCATTCCCTGAGCCAGTGTCTCGGCGTGGCGGGCCTGCCGGATACAAGCCCCGATCCAGATAACCTGGCACTTTGGCAGGCGGTCACAGACCTGCTCCTCACCCAGGCCGGTGGCTGGCGCGCCAAGGTGGATAAACGAGTTGGCTTCCCCACTAAAAAGGACTCTCTGTTTCCAGAGCTGGCGGAGCGCCGCAAAGAGCAGTTGCAAGGGGTGATCGACTGGTGCAAGTCGCAAGCCGGACTGCTTGAACAACTGGAGGACCTGCGCAACCTGCCCGCCCCCGCTTACAGCGACAGCCAATGGCAACTGCTCGAAGCCCTGACGCTGCTGCTGCCCCGTCTTGTCGGCGAGCTGTCCCTGCTGTTCCAGGAACAGCGCAGTTGCGACTTTACCGAAATCACCCTCGCCGCTCTCAACGCTCTAGGGGATGACGACGACCCCACCGAGCTGTCCCTGAAACTCGATTACCAGATCCGCCATATTCTGGTGGACGAGTTTCAGGACACGTCATCGCTACAGTTCAACCTGTTCAAAAAACTCATCAATGGCTGGCAACCGGGGGAGGGCCGCACGCTGTTTATCGTCGGCGACGGCATGCAATCCCTGTACGGTTTTCGCAACGCCAATGTGGGGCTTTTCCTTGAAGCGCGGGCCGCACCGGTCAATGATATTGAGTTGATACCCCTTGATCTGGCAGTGAACTTTCGCTCTGACCCAAGTGTCGTGGAGTGGGTCAACCAGAGCTTTCGCCATGTGTTTCCCCGCAAAGAGGATATTACCCGGGGCGCCGTGCCCTACTCCCCGGCAGTGGCGGCAAAAGACAGCGCCGAGGGCTGCGCCATTACCCTCGATATTTTTGAGCAACCAGCGGACGCAGCGGATGAAGCCCGGGTGACAGTGGCGCATATCCAGCAGGCGCTGGCACTGAACCCACAGGGCTCGATTGCCATCCTGACCCGCGCCCGCAGTCATTTGCAGCATATCCTCGGCGCGCTTTACGAGGCCGGTATCCCCTGGGAAGCCACTGATATCGACCCCCTCGCCAGCCGTATGCCGGTGATGGATTTGCTGTCCCTGACCCGCGCCCTGCTCAATCCCGCCGACCGTATCGCCTGGCTGGCAGTACTGCGGGCGCCCTGGTGCGGGCTTGATCTGAAGGATTTGCACAGCCTCGCCAACGTAGGCAAGAATCCTGAAAATACAAAGGATACCTACTACCCCTGGCTGCCAGGGCAGGTGTTCTCCGCCACTGTTGCAGCGACCCTTTCACCCCAGGGGCAGGCCGCCCTGACACGCACAGGTGCCGTGCTGCAAGCCGCCTGGGACAACCGCCTGCGCAAACCCCTGCGCCTGTGGATTGAAGGGGTATGGCTGGCCCTGGGCGGCCCGGCCACCCTCATCAACAGCAACGAGATTGCCTGGTGTCAACAGTTTTTTGACCTGCTGGAGAGTCATGCCCAAGGGGCTACACTCGCGGATGCGGATGCCTTTGAAAACGCCGTGGACAAGCTCTACGCAGCGCCAGACCTGTCGCATCCCAACCCCGTGCAGGTGATGACCATCCACAAATCCAAGGGGCTGGAATTCGATACGGTACTGATCCCGGGCCTGCAGCGCGGTGGTGGCAAAGGCGACAGCACCCTGCTGTACTGGCGCGAGCGCATCAGCGCGGCGGGTGAAAGCCAGTTGCTGATCGCCCCGCCGCTGTCTCCCAGGGAACAGGAGGACAGGAGCGCCAGCCAGCTGGTGCGCCATCTCAGAAAGGAAAAAACCCTCAAGTCCCGCCTCGAAGACGCGCGGGTGTTGTATGTGGGTTGCACCCGCGCCATCCACCGCCTGCATCTGTTGTTCGCACAGCCAACCAATTCACCCTCTGCGGGCAGTTTGCTGGCGAGTCTGTGGCCCGCCTTTGAGCAGGGTTTTGACAGCACGGGGGCGGAGGTTTTCTTTCACCGTGCAAGCCCGCAAGCCCTACCAGACAATACCAATATCGACGATGACAGTGACGAAAATGCCCCTGCCAATGGCGCGCTCAGCGAGCTGATGCGCCTGATCCCTGCCTGGCAAAATCCCTTCCAGGCAGAAGCTCAAGCCAACATCCCCCACATATCCCATATTCCAGAAATAAAAAGGGACACCAACAGCCATGTAGCGCGCCACACCGGCACCGTACTGCACCGCACTCTGCGCCGCATCGTGCTCGAAGGCGTCGACAGCTGGAACCCCGAGCGCATTGCCCGCCAGGTGCCCGCCTGGGAAGTGCAATTGCGCACCCTGGGGCTGGTGGATACAGCCCCCGCCATTGCCACCCTCCAGCAGGCGGTCAATGCAGTATTGGCCGACCCCACCGGGCGCTGGCTGCTCGATCACCGCCACCCCCAAAGCAGCTGCGAACTGGCCCTCGGCCACAATGAGAATGGACTGCCTGCCCGGTCGGTGATCGATCGCTATTTTGTCGATCAGGGAGTCGCCTGGGTGGTTGACTATAAAACCTCAACACCCTCCGCCAGCCAGTCCCTGCAAGAGTTTGTCGCCGCTGAAACTGGCACCTACCGGGAACAGATGGAGCGCTACCGGCGGGTTGCCGCACTTCACCAGGCAGGGGAAGTCAGGGTTGCGCTGTATTTCCCGCTGATTGCGCACCTTGCGGTACTGTAGGCAATACAGGAGTTCTATGACCCATACCTGAATCCGCAGCTTCATATGTGGGCTCGCGACCCGGTCTGATTTTCCACCCGTCAGACCCAATGCTGAGCTCGCTCTTCGCTTTTTACCGCCGTATGCTGGCCCGCATTTGATTGCAGTCAGAGAGAATAGTCGCTTTTGGCCTGTTGCAATCACTATCTACCCCTGACCTGTCGCCATCCACGAAGTCTCACGCTCGCGCCAGCACCGGCGCTACGCTATCCGTAAGCCAGCTGCCGGTATATAGCGCTATAGAGCAGCAGTACTGTGTAGGCGAAGCCGCAACGGAAAAACCTGTCGCCGTGATTGCCTTGTTACAGGGTGTATTTTGCTGCATCACCTGGCCATTGCCCCTTTGTCAGTACTGGTAGATGTGATGAATACAGCCCAACTTGAAAGTATCACGAGCGCTGCCATGACCCTTCCTGAGCGGGAGCGGGCCAAACTTGCACGTGATTTGGTTGCAAGTCTGGATGGCCCCGCCGATGTTGGTGTAGCCGAGGCTTGGGACACTGAAATTTGCCGCAAAATCAATGATATTGAATCTGGAATGACCGAACTTTTGGATGCAGATGAAGCCACTGCTCGCGCCGGAGCTAGGATAAGGAGCTGATTCTTCAACGATTCCCTTCCACCATTGTGACCATAGTAAATAGCCAGGCGATCACTGTTGTCGCCTTCGCACATCATTCCAGAAAGCCCGGCTACTGGCAGGAGCGAATCACTCCATAACACTGCGCTCCAGC